>Ga0190306_1000241_pt1 | contig 20854 bp, 19 predicted proteins | sample 48700734_MG_FD_161657 | JGI IMG/M metagenome (GOLD analysis project Ga0190306, IMG submission 161657) | Hydrothermal vent sediment bacterial communities from Southern Trench, Guaymas Basin, Mexico - 4870-07-3-4_MG | ecosystem: Environmental > Aquatic > Marine > Hydrothermal vents > Sediment ... | reverse complement strand
ATGTTTAAAGAGAGGGGAATAGGGGTAGAAAAGGTATATCAAAGGGTAAAGGCACACAAGGATGGAAGGGAAATAGAGATAGACATACTGGCCATAAACAAAGAGTATGCCATCCTTATTGAGGCAAAGAGTAGCCTTGGCATATCTGATGTAGATGAGCACATTGAAAGGCTTAAGGCATTTAAGGTATTCTTTCCAGAGTACAGTGACAGAAAGGTAGTAGGGGCAGTAGCAGGCATAACAATAGAGGAGGAGGCAGACAAATATGCCTACCGCCATGGCCTCTTTGTCATAGGCCAAAGTGGTGAGACTGTAAGGATACTAAATGATAAAAAATTTAGGCCAAAGATATGGTAGATAGATGTTACCTACGCAGTCTGCCCTTTTATGTAGGCAGGAGGGTAGTATTGGTTGGGGTATCAAGGGAGACCCAATTTGAGGATAGCCCTAGCTACCGTAAGTTTTTGCTAAAAAAGACAGCCTAAGCACTGACCAAGAACTGATTCTCCTATTTTGCGTTCTTCTTTAATTTTTTTATATTCATCTAAATTATATAGAGCACACTTCTTATTCTGAGTCCAGACCATAAATGCATGATAAAATCGGTATGGTGCAAAAACGGATAAAGATGCCATAGCAATTGCAATTGTCTGACAAAAGCTTATCTAATTTTTATTAAAGCTTGCTAAAATTTTAAAACCCGCTGTAAAAATTATGAGCGGAACCAAATTAAGAAATAAAAATGAAAACATGAGACGAGGTTAATTTACTTGCAGGTCTCTACCCTTTAGGGTAAACTAAGGGCATGAGGATAGAGAAAGATCTGGCAATAGAGGTGGCCAGTTTATACCCACCTCAAGGGGAGTGGAAAGAGGAGGATTATTTCTCTCTCCCAGATACAAATCGCTATGTTGAACTATCAGATGGGAGAATTATCATGCCACCACACCCAACATTCAGCCATCAAGAGGCACTTAAGCGGCTTTTCTTGAGGTTACAGGCATTTGTTGAAAAAAACAACCTTGGAATAGTTCAGATAGCCCCACTGCCAGTAAGGCTTTGGCCAGGTAAAATTAGGGAGCCAGATATTTTCTTTATAGGCAAAGAACATAGTGACCGGATTGGTGAAAGGGTCTGTGGGGTCCCAGACCTTGTGGTAGAGGTGATTTCTTCTAGTACAGAAAGGACTGATAGGGTTGAGAAGTTTCTGGAATATGCCAAGGCAGGGATAAGGGAATATTGGCTGATAGACCCTGAGAAAAAGACGGTTGAGGTCTATAGCCTAAGGGGGGGTGATTACATATTAGTTGGTAAGTATAGTGGTTCTCAAGTTGCCACCTCAGAAATGCTGCCAGGTTTTAAGCTTAGGGCATCTGAATTATTTTTGGCCTAGACAAAATTTCCCTCTTAGTGTAAAAGTCATTGAACAACCAAGGACTTACTGATGAATTCTAAGAGAGGAGGAGGTATGTTGCATACCTTTACTGTCTCTACACGTTTGCCTGAACGGCTATCACATCTTGAAGAGCTTGCTTATAACCTCATTTATTGTTGGCAGCCCAAGATAGGGTCCCTTTTTCGCCGCATAGACCCCATGCTTTGGGAAGAGACTAGGCACAATCCAGTGCTTCTGCTCTCTCGGCTAAACCACAAAAGACTTACCCAGCTTGAGGAGGATGAAAGTTTTTTGGCATTCCTAAATGATGTTTATAAGGAATTTAAAGAATATCAAACAAAGGAGCCTGTATTTCTCAAAGATACACAGCGGCCATTTGTAGCCTATTTTTCAGCAGAATATGGCCTTACTGAGTGCCTTCCATTTTATTCTGGCGGCCTTGGGGTACTAGCAGGGGATTTTCTTAAGTGTGGTAGTGACCTAAACCTCCCTATTGTAGGGGTAGGGCTACTCTATCAACACGGCTATTTTGTTCAAAGTATTACTACAGAGGGTTATCAAAAGGAGATCTTCCCTGAGATGGATTTTTACCACATGCCCCTAAGGTTAGAAAGGGACAAGAATGGACAGCCAATCACCATTGATGTCAAACTAAAGGGAGAGAAGGCCATTGCTAGGATCTGGCGACTAAATGTAGGGCGTATTCCACTTTATCTACTTGATACAAATATAAAGGAAAATCCTGAGCATATCCAGAAGATCACATCCCAACTATATGTAGCAGACCGTGAAATGCGTCTGAGGCAGGAGATCCTCCTTGGGATAGGCGGGGTAAGGGCCATTAAGGCACTAGGTCTTAGGCCTACTGTCTTCCACATGAATGAGGGGCACTCGGCCTTTGCAGGACTAGAGCGCATTAGGGTCCTGCGGGAGGAGACAGGCCTCTCCTTTGAGGCATCCCACCTTCTAGTAATGGCTGGAAATGTCTTTACCACCCATACATCTGTTCCAGCCGGCATAGAGATATTTGATCCAGGGCTCATACAGGCATATTTTTCAGACTATGTCTCTTCACTTGGCATTTCACTTCAAACCCTATTGGGTCTAGGCAGAAGGAATCCACAGGATCAAAATGAGCCATTCTGTATGAATGTCCTGGCCATGAAGCTCTCAGGGCATATCAATGCCGTAAGTAAGGCACACAAAGAGGTCTCTGACAGCCTTTGGCATGACCTTTGGCCCTCTATCCCTGTTGAAGATGTGCCCATCTGTTACATAACAAATGGCATACATATCCCATCTTGGATCTCAGTAGAGATGTCAGACCTCTACCGCAATTATCTTGGCCCTGGGTGGATGGAACAACCAGATGTAAAGGATGTATGGTCCAGGGCACTGGAGATCCCTGATGAGGAGCTTTGGGGGATCCATGAGAGGTGCAGGGAGCGTCTGGTGGCATTCTGCCGACGCCGTTTGGAGAGGCAACTTCGGCAAAAAGGGGCAACAGGTGCGGAGATAGCCAGTACAAGGCAGGTTTTAAACCCAGAGGCCTTTACCATCGTTTGGGCCAGGCGGATGGCAAGCTATAAAAGGCCTGCCTTAATCTTTAAAGACCCTGAAAGACTGGCCAGAATCTTAAATAATGAAGATCACCCTGCCCAGCTCATCATCGCTGGCAAGGCCCATCCAGCAGATGAGGAGGGCAAGGCGCTTATTAGACAGATACTGACTATCATCAATCAGGAGGTCTTTCGCAATAAAATTGTATTTATTGAGAACTATGATATAGAGGTAGCACACTATCTGGTTCAAGGGGCAGACCTTTGGCTCAATACCCCCTTGCCACCGAATGAGGCATCTGGGACAAGTGGGATGAAGGCAGTGGCAAATGGTGCCTTGCATATAAGCAGCCTGGATGGCTGGTGGGTTGAGGCATATAGGCCAGGCCTTGGGTGGGTCATTGGAAGTGAGAGGTATGAAGACCGTGCCTATCAAGATGAGATGGATAGTAAGTCACTTTATAACCTGCTAGAGGACGAAATCATCCCCCTCTTTTATGACCGTGGTGTGGATGGGTTGCCAAGGAATTGGATAAAGAAGATGAAGGCATCCATGCGAGAGCTGTGCTCTATCTTCAATGGCCACCTTGCAATTCAAGAATATGTGCAAAAACTCTATATTCCTGCCCAAATGTATGTAGAAAAACTATCTAAAGATGGGGCAAGAGGGGCAAATGAGTTGGCCCGTTGGCGTTCCTATATCATGGAAAATTGGAGAAAGGTGTCGGTAGTTAAGGTTGAGCAACATGGGCCAAGGGAGCCTTTAGTAGGAGATAGGATTGAGATAAAGGCATGGGTATATTTGGATGAAATTGACCCAAGTGATGTAAGGGTTGACCTCTATTATGGCCCCATAGACCCCCAACGTAGATTTATAGAGAGGAAGATTAAGCCCATGAGGCTTTGTGGTCAAAATGGAGAAAATACCTATCAGTATAGCACTGAAATACTTTGTGAAGAGACAGGTGGATTTGGCTATAGGATACGCCTTATGCCATATCATGAAAATCTTGTCCCCTCATGTTATATCCTTGGTCAGTTGGTAAATTGGGGATAAAATGACCTTTTTGCCTCCCATGTAAATATCAGTGCCTCTTCAAGCCATTTTAGTATTTCCTCAGGCTTAAGAGAGATAAACTGCATAAGTTCCTCATCTGAATGGGTCCTTTTATAATCAAAGGAATCCTTAAACCACTCCATTATAAATTCAGGAGGAACCAGCGATGGGTCAGGATATACCTTATTTAAAGGCCTTTTAATATAGGCATATTTATAGAGTTCTTCAACATCCATAAATTTTCTTTCTTAATTCTTTAATCCTCATTAAATGATCAATGTCTTCTATATCCCTTGGCCTGCCACAGGCACTTTTCATCTTTATGAGGTCATCAATTGAGGCTATGTTTATGCTTATCTCTTTAATCTTCATTACTTTTTTGTTTGCGTATGCCTCTTCAAAATCAATTGGATTAACCAAGAATATGTCTATGACTTTAAATGGGGCCTTTGGGTCTATAAAAGTAAAAACAATTGCACCCTTATTTCTTATCCATTCATCCCTTTTTTCCTTTGATATAAATTCATGGGGATTTACAGGGACCTTTGGAATGTAACCAAGCCTTTCCATTACATTAATAATCTTAGATAGATTTTCATCTGAAAGGTCCACCATCAAATCTAAATCTATTGTTAGTCTAAGATACCCATAAAGATTTACCGCCATACCACCAACGATAAGATATCTTACATCTTTCTGCTCAAACTCTCTAAAAATCTCCTCATAAATCATTATCTTTTTTGTTTATCTCAGTAAATAGGTCTATCTTTTCTTCTAATATATCCCTTTTAAGTAGGCCTTTTATATATTTATCAGGGATACCATTTCCAAATATTATCCCTTTAATTCTATCCTTTGTTTTATTCATCTAAAATATTTTTTTAAAAGGTGATAACCTTATCTGCGTCTTTGGCCAGTTCATAGAGGTCATCCATCCAGCTATTACCTCAAAAATGGCTTTAAGTTTGAGGTTTCTCTTTATTAATTAGCTCCTTTAACTCCAATGCATTCCTTATCGCATATCCAAAGGCATCATTATTAAAATAGATAAATACATCCTTCCCCGCATCCAGTAGGGATCTAATATGCCTTGCGTCCATTTCTATCTCCTCTCTATTGTAACAGCCAGAATATAGCCTTTCCCCCTTTGGCCCATGACGCCTTATATAGATGAATGGAAAGTCATCTGGTACCTCTACATTTAGGTTAGGCCAATCTGCTTGACAGACAGACATATTAAATGACCTTATAATTTGATAAACCTCCTTGCAAAACCAGGTACGGTGCCTAAATTCAAATGCATGCCTAAGTGTCCCCCAGGGGGCAAGTGCCTTTAAAAATTCCTCTAGCCTATTTAAATCACAAGAAAAACTTGGAGGGAGTTGCCACAATACAACCCCCAATTTTTCCTCTATGAGGGTGGCACGCTCAAAAAATGTCGCTAGTGGTTCAGCGCTGTCCTTTAGCCTCTTTATGTGGGTAATAAACCTAGAGCCCTTTATGGCAAAGGAAAATCCATCTGGTGTACGCTGCTTCCAACCCAAAAATGCCTTCTTTTGAGGGAGGCGATAGAAGGTGACATTTAGTTCTACTGTGTCAAAAAATTTGCTATAAAATGAAAGTTGTTTTGATTTTGGAAGCCCAATTGGGTAAAATACACCATTTTCCCAATGTGGATAATAATAACCACTTGTTCCAACCCAGAGTCTACCTTCCAAGCTTTACCTCCCCAATACCCTTGAGGTTAAAGATAACAAGTGCCCTTTTATTGTCAAATGTGTCACTATAGGCAAGCTCTACCCCCCAACACTGTGCATTATACCTTATACCTACCCTTGTCTCTACATCCTGGTCATACATAAATGAGTGTTGATTTTCAATATAGGCCTGCCAGCCTGCAGTGAGGTTTATATAGCACCCAGTGCCCAAATCCCTTGTCTGCCCTGGCCTGTATTGATAATCAAACCTTATTCTGTCATTACGCCAGTCCTTTAACTCTAAGTGGGTATGGGTATAGGTAATCCCCTTTCCATAAGGTGATATCTTTATCTCTGAGTCCAAATAGGTATAGGGCCAGGGTCTAAACTGTGTCTCAATTAGGACATCAGAAAATGGCCTCCTCTTTTCACCAGGTGCCAGTTTTCTCCTCTGTTCATTTATATCATATGTCTGGCTTATTTTGAGCCAGAGCCACTCCCTCTTTTTGCTTGTAAAATAATTGGTCAGGCTATAAGTAAGGCGGTTTATCTTTGGAAGGCGGTCCAAATCATCAAATCTGGGCAATCTCTCCTGATCCACACTGGGTTGAAATTCATAAACTATTCTAGGCTCTAGGTGGTGTAGTGTCCTTATAGGCCAACGAAAGAGGCGAAAGAGGTCCATCTTTGCCTCCAAGGATGTATAGTAGATAAAACGGCTGTAGGTGTGACCTTTCAGGTTGTAGACTGTCTCTTTAAGGGTAAGCTTTGGCAGAAGCTCTAGGTGATGGAAGGTAAATGGAAGGGAGATGCTAGGCTCTAAGTGTGTACGGTGGCTGCTTTTGCCTTTAAACTCAGGCAGTTTTTCCCTCTGTCTAAAAGAATAGGTATAATTGATATCTAATGAGAGATATAGAGGGGTATTTAGAAGGGGGGCATCATTCCTGTAAAGATGGACATTAGGGAGCTGCTGAGTTGTATATTCATCTTTATTTTTATCCAGGTTTTGATTGTATTTTAGCTCAAAGATAAAGTCATAGATACCATGATACTTTGTCAGGCTAAGGCTTGATTGCCTAATAAGGGATGCCTCTTCGTTTAAGAATCCACGTCCAAAATACCTTAAAAATGTACTGTTACATGCCTTATAATTGTTGTAGCCCTCTGTAAATTCACGTAGATAGTCCTGGTCACTTACTAAGTCCAGATCTAGTTGATAATAAAAACCATAGGGGAGGATGTGCTCCTGTTTAGACCTAATCCACCAACGAAGCTTGTTTGTACGGGGGATCTCATCCCATATAAAATCTATATCACCCCTACGGTCATCTAAAATATCAAAGAAGAATATCCCCTTTTTATCCTCACTTAAGAGGTATCTGTACTCAATACCCTGCATAAAACCACGCCTTGACATATATCTTTGGTAAAATGTTGCATCCATATTTTCCCTTATGGCCCAGAAAAATGGCAGTGTTATATCAAGGCCATCCCTTCTAGAATAGTTCATATAGGGAAATAGAAACCCTGTCTTCCTCTCTGTCTTTATAGGCAGAATAAGATATGGTACATAGGCTATGGGGAAGGACCTTACCCAAAAGGCTACATTATGGGCCGTGGCCCAACCTTCTACCTCTATATTGAGCCTTTTTACAGTGAACTTCCAGGCAGGTAATTTCCCATCGCAAGAGGTAATAGTGGCATTTTTGACAAAATATGTATTCTTCCCTGTCTTTGATATCTCATCACTACTCACATACATGTGATTTTCTGAGGCAAAGAGCCTTGCCTTATAGAGTATCCCTTGGTATGTCTTTAGATCGATCTTTGCCTCGTTTGCCCTTATCCAATCATTTCCTATCCGAAAAAGGATATTGCCCTTAAGTAATGCCTTTTGCCTTTTTAGATCAATGCACACCCAGTCTGCCTCTAGGTGCCTATCTGCCTGGTCTATCCTCACATCTCCTTCAGCGATATAGAGCCCCTTTGCCCTCTCTATAATAATCTTATTTGCCTTAAGGTAATAAGGGAGAGGTATTGGATAGGTGGCCTTTGCCCATAAAATTAAAAATAAAATAAATATAGATTTTTTAATCCAGTTTTCCATCAAGGAGGGCCCTGGCCTCACCAACTGTATAGAGAGAACCTGTAATCAACATGGCACCTTTAGACCTTGCCAAATCCATAGCCTTCCCTATAGCATTGGGGATAGATGAGATGGCTATAGCATTCTTATTATATTGCTTGACAATCTTTAACAATACCTCTGGCTGTGCAGCCCTAGGGGTATTTGGTGCAGTTACAATAATCATATTGGCCAAGGGGGCGATATTTCTGACAATGCCCTTCAAATCCTTATCCTTCATAATGCCCAATACCAGGATCAGGTCAGATAGTTTAAAAGACATCAATGCCCTTTTTAATGCATGTGCAGCCGCAGGATTGTGTGCCCCATCCAAGATGATCAAGGGCCTTGTTTTTATAATCTCAAACCTTCCAGGCCAAAAGACACTTCTTAATCCATTTCTGATATGTACTTCGTCCACATAAAAATCTTTTGAGATCAACTCCAAGGCCCCTAGTGCTACTGTTGCATTTATTACTTGATGTCTGCCAATGAGGTTTAATCTGAGACCTTTTATCTCTCTTCTTAATCCTAGATAATCAAATGTCCATTTTTTATATCTATAATCTATATCCTTACCTATTAGGTAAATAGGGGCATTATAAGTGGTGCAGATGTCTTTAAATATAGAGATGACAGATGGCTTCCTTGAGGCAGTGATTAAAGGTATGCCAGGCTTTATAATGCCTGCCTTCTCTAGGGCAATCTTTTTTAGGGTATTTCCCAAAAATGCTTCATGTTCTAAGGAGACATTTGAGATGATGGCCACCTTTGGAGATACCACATTTGTGGCATCCCACCTACCCCCCACCCCTACCTCTATTACTGCTATATCTAAATTTTTATGTGCAAAATAAATAAATGCCAAGAGTGTTAAAAACTCAAAATAACTTAAAGATTCCTTGTTTTTCTTCCTTATCTCATCTGCTAACTCAGCAAAATCAGATTTTGATATAGGTACCCCATTTATCCGAATACGTTCCCTTACAGAATTTAGGTGTGGAGATGTATAAACACCCACACTATATCCTGCCTCTCTTAAGATATTTGCCAATATGGCAGCAATTGAACCCTTGCCATTTGTACCCCCAATATGAATACTGGGGAATGTATATTGGGGGTCTCCCCAATTTAGTAGCGCTGCCCTAATCCTCTCTAAACCTGGTTTAATCCCCTGACCACTTAAGGAGTCTAAAAAGGAGAGTGCCTTTATGTATTTTTCATCCATTTACCAATTCTAAATTTAAACCTTAAGGAAGGGATAATCAATTTTATATGATATTATAGATTTATCCTTTAAGATATATTGATTTTTCATTTGTTTAAAAAAGATATTTATAACTGAACTAGGATAATCAATATCCCCATAATTACCTACAATATCTAATAACATTTGGTTATCTAGTAAGTTAAATAAAATGTTTAATTCCCTATTGCTAAGCCCTGCTAAGAAACGATGGACTAGCATGCCAATAGAAAGCTCTTTACCAATCTTCCTTCTCCACTTCTCATCATAAATAGCCAATGCCTTCTCTGAGGTCTCTCCAGCAAGGGCACATTGAGCAGCCACCTCACCGGCTATCTTACCACATACTATCCCCGTATATAGCCCACCACCAGAGGCAGGCTTTGTCTGACCGGCAGCATCTCCTACTACTATTACCCTATCTGCAAATGTCTTTTTCCTTGCCCCAACAGGTATAAGGCCTACAGTAAAATCTAATGCCTTACAGTTGATTTTTTCTAGGAGTCTTTTTAAATAGGAGAATATCTTTCTCTTTTTATCAGTGGCCAGACCCACTCTAGCCACGCCACTTTCTGCAGGCACTACCCAGGCAAAGAAACTAGGGGCAATTTGATGATCAAAGAGGATTTTAAGAAAACTGGCCTCTTCAGGCTCATAAGGCACAATTGCCTGGATACCAAGGAGAAATTTTGTGGGTGGTGGCAGGTTGACCCACTTGGCCAGCTTACTCTTTGGCCCATCGGCACCGATAATCACCTTGGCATTTGCTGAATAAATATGCCCATTTCTTTTAAGTTTTATAGAGTCTCCATCAAGGGCTATTGCCTCTGTAGAAAACAAGACCTCAACCCCTGCCTCTTGTGCCTGTTCAAGAAGCCTCCTGTTAAAAAGTGGGCGATCAATAACTATAGCCTTAGTATCCCTTGCCTTGATTTTAATCCCTCTACCACTTGGGGCATAGATAATACCTCCCCTAATCTCTCTGACCACAACCCCTTTATCTACCTCTGCCTCTTTTAGGCACCTTGGGCTTATAAGCCCTGTACATCGCCTTGATTCACTAATTGTGCTACGTTTCTCAATAAGTACTACCTTTGCCCCAAAGTGTGCAGCGGTTTTGGCTGCCACTGCCCCTACAGGCCCCCCTCCTACTACCAATACCTCACAGTTGCCAAATCTCTTCATAATTTTTAATAAAAAATACATTAATGTCTATCAGTAGTCAATACAATTTTACTTTCCTTTGCATATTCACAATTGTGACATAAGTGTTATTTACAAACCCATTTCTTTATTTTATAAAAAAGTATGATTCATCGCAGAAAAACAAGACAGATCTCTGTGGGGAATGTTAAGATAGGGGGAGGGGCCCCAATCGTAGTGCAGTCTATGACCACCACACACCCAAGGGATATAGAGGCCACTATAAATCAAATAAAGCGCCTTGAGGAGGTAGGTTGTCAGATTGTAAGGATAGCCATCCCTGATGAATCGGCCATAAGTGCCATCCCCTCTATTAAAAGGGAGATAAGTATCCCCCTCATTGCCGATGTCCATTTTGATTACAGACTGGCAATTGATGCCATAAGGGCAGGGGCAGATGGATTGAGGATCAATCCAGGAAATATTGGTGGTGAAAAGAGGATCAAAAAGATAGTAGATATGGCAAAGGAATATAACACTGCTATAAGGATTGGTGTAAACAGTGGCTCTTTAGAGAGGGAAATTTTAAAGAAATATGGTAGTCCAAGGCCTGAGGCAATGGTAGAGAGTGCCCTAAAGACCATAAAGTTTTTAGAAAAATTAAATTTTTATAATTTTAAGATCTCGCTTAAGTCCTCAAGTGTCTTAGATACAATCTCTGCCTATCGTCTGCTTTCAAAAATGGTTGATTATCCGCTTCATTTGGGGGTAACCGAGGCAGGCCCACCACTTAGGAGTGCTGTAAAATCGGCTATTGCCTTGGGTACACTCCTTCAAGAGGGGATAGGCGATACCATCAGGGTCTCAGTCACAGGGGACCCTGCCATTGAGGTAAGGATTGCCTATGAGATACTACGCAGTCTAAATCTATGCAAATTTGGCATTGACTTGATCAGTTGCCCTACATGCGGGAGGTGTGAGATCAACTTGATAAAATTGGTAGAGGAGGTAGAAGATGGGCTAAAGACAATAAAGGCACCACTAAAGGTAGCAGTAATGGGCTGTGTAGTGAATGGGCCAGGGGAGGCAAGAGAGGCAGACATAGGCATTGCAGGGGGAAAGGGAGTTGGTATCTTATTTAAAAAGGGAAAGGTAATAAAAAAGATTAAGGAAGGTCAATTAGCAAAGGTACTAATAGAGGAAGTGAAAAAGGAGATAATGTAAGTATTTTTTTATTTTTTCCAAAATTCTGGTATAAACAATATTATAATAGTATAAATTTCTAATCGACCTAAAAGCATACATAAAATAAGAAGCCATTTTCCAAGATAAGGAATCATATCATAGTTTTGAGTAGGTCCTACCATTCCAAGACCTGGGCCTACATTGCCTATAGTAGCAGCCACAGCAGCCATAGCACTAATAAGATCCATTCCCATAAATGAAAGCAAAATAGAGGAGAAAATAAATAGTGTCATATAAAGTGTAAAAAATCCCCCTATACTATTTATAACACCAAGAGGTAGGGGTCTTTTCCCCAACTTGAGTTGCATAATAGCATGGGGATGAATAATCTTAAATATTTCTTGATAGCTATGTTTTAGCAACAACATAATACGTAAACACTTTATACCACCGCCAGTAGAACCTGCAGATGCACCTAAAAACATGCATATTAGGAGGATAATTCGGGAAAGTTCTGGCCATTTATCAAAATCTGCTGTGGTATATCCAGTAGTAGTAATAATAGAACATACCTGAAATGCACCATAACGAAAGGATTCAAGAATACTATCAAATTGACTATTTATATTAAGACTAACTATGACAGTAAAAATGCCTACCAAGGCTAAAAAGAATCTAAGTTCTGGATCTTTTAAAAAATCTTTTACATTACCCTTTAAAAATTTATAATGTAAGGAAAAATTTATACCGGCCAAGAGCATAAAGAAAGTAATAACAATATCCAAATAGGCACTGTGGTATTGGCCAATACTGGCATTTTTAGTAGAAAAACCACCTGTAGCCATAGTAGTAAATGTATGACATAAGGCATCAAGGAGATCCATACCACCTAATAATAAAAGGAGGACCTCCATGAGAGATATAAATACATAAACCTTCCATAAAACCTTAGCAGTTTCAGAGATCCTTGGCCTTAACCTATCAGCAATAGGGGTAGGCACCTCTGCTTTATAAAGTTGCATGCCCCCTACCCCCAAAAGTGGAAGTATTGCTATAGAGAGTACAATGATGCCCATCCCACCTAGCCATTGCGTCAGACTTCTCCAGAATAGAATACCACAGGGTATAGATTCTATGTCATTCAAAACTGTAGCACCAGTTGTTGTAAAGCCTGATACAGATTCAAAAAATGCATTTATGAAGCTATCAAAAGTATTATTAAATATGTAGGGTAAGGAGCCAAAAAAGCAAGCCACTAACCATCCTATACCTACAATGGCTATACCTTCCCTATGAGAAAGACCTGTATTATTTTTATCCTTAAATGCAAAATAGATAATTAATCCACTAAAAGTAGTAACTAAAATGGCCTTTATAAATGCAAAATGACTTCCGTCTTTACAAAGGAGAGAAACCAATAGGGGAGCAGTCATAATGAGACCTAGAAAGAATATGAAAATGCCTATTAAATGGAGGGTGTATTGGATTCTCATTTTAAGATGCTTATTTTAGCACCAGAACTTTTCTAATTTGGTCAGAGTATCCATGCTTGAAAAGATAATGACCCTATCACCTGGGGTAATGACGCTCCTTCCACTTGGGATGATGACATCTTTGTCCCTTACTATAGCCCCTATAATGGCCCCTTTTGGAAATGCCAGATTCCATAAAGGTCTCTTTACTAACTGTGAGTCCTCTGTAGCAATTACCTCCATTGCCTCTGCATATTCACCCTTTAATGGCATAACTGAAAGCACCTTTTCTTTACGTACATAGCGTAGCATAGCGCTTATAGCAGATAATGCGGGACTTACAGTAATCTCTAAACCAATGGCTGAAACTAGTGGTAGATAGGTTGTATTATTTATGAGGGTCAGAGTTCTTTTTGCCCCTAAATTTTGCGCCAGCAAAGAAATTAGTACATTCTGATCGTCTTGACCGGTAACTGCTATCACAATATCCATATCTTGCACGTTTTCTTCCTTTAGTATTGTATGATCGGTTCCATTCCCTTCCAAAACGATGGTCTTCTCTAGTTTTTCTGCCAAATGTGCACACTTTGTTTGATCTTTTTCAATAATTTTGGTTTGAATATGCCTTTTTTCTAATTCAGAGGCCAAAATTCCCCCTATTTTTCCTCCCCCTACAATAAGGGCCCTACTTATAGATTCAGTTCTTTTCCCAAATAGGGCCAATGTCTGAGGTACTTTTTCTTTTTTACTTACTACATAAACTATATCTCCACTCATTACCTTATCTTCACCTGTAGGGATGATTAATTGATTATTACGGATAATGGCTGCAATCAAAATGTCCTGATTTAACCCCCTTTTTTCTAAGTCTCTTAGCTTTATACCAGATACAGGACATATCGGATGTACCTTAATTCCAATGAGTTTTACCATTCCTTCAGCAAAATCTATTATATCTAAGGCACCAGGGGCCTCTAATAATCTTAAAATGGTCTTTACTACCTCCAATTCTGGATTTATGATCAAATCTATATTCAATAAATCACTACTAAATATCTTCTTATATTTAATAAATTCACTATTTCTTATCCTTGCAATCTTGATAGTCCTTGGGGATAGGATATTGGCAAATAAACAGGCCACCATATTTATCTCATCTTTGTCTGCTGTCGCAACAAGTATATCAGCAGACTCTATATCAGCCTCTTGTAAAGTGGCAGGATTACTGCCAGAGCCATGAATAACCTTTACATCTAGATTTTCAGAGACATGCTTTATCTTATTTACATTTTCCTCAATAAGCACTATGTCATTGTCTTTAGAAAGTTTTCCAGCTAAATGGTAACCTACCTCCCCTGCACCTATAATAATGATATTCATCTATCCTTTATCTTATATCATCCATCGTGAAGAAAGGCAATTGCTGGCTGGGCACTTCCACCGTATTCCACAAGGAAATTCATTATTTACAAACTTATTTCTTTATTTTATAAAAAGTAAAGATGCGATTTTCTAAATTTTTTATACCAACCTTAAAGGAGGCCCCATCAGAGGCAGAGATTACCAGCCATAGGCTAATGCTTAGGGCAGGGATGATCAGGAAGCTCTCCTCAGGCATCTATTCCTATCTCCCCCTTGGGCTTATGGCAATAAGGAAGGTAGAGAATATCATCCGTGAGGAGATGAATAGGGTTGGGGCACAGGAAGTGCTTCTACCTTTGGTACAACCTGCAGAGCTTTGGAAGACCTCTGGCCGCTGGCATAGGTACGGAAAGGAGCTTTTGCGTTTAAAGGACAGGCACAATAGGGAGCATTGCCTAGGGCCCACACATGAAGAGGTAATTACAAATCTAGTAAGATATGAGGTGCGTTCATATCGGGACCTGCCACTAAACCTCTATCAGATCCATACAAAGTTTAGGGATGAGATTAGACCAAGGTTTGGCCTTATGCGCTGTAGGGAGTTTATTATGAAGGATGGATATAGTTTTGATATAGATGATGAAGCGGCAGAGGAGACTTACAAAATTATGTATGAGGCATATGAGAGGATATTTGACCGCTGTGGTTTGGTCTTTAAGGTAGTTGAGGCAGAGACAGGAACCATTGGGGGGAGTTTTTCACATGAGTTTATGGCAGTCTCAGATGTGGGGGAGGATACCATTGTATATTGTAAAAATTGTTCATATGCGGCCAATATAGAGAGGGCAGAGGTAAAAAATTATAGTATTTCTGAAGAAAAACAAAGGCCAATCAAAGAGGTCTATACCCCTGGCTATAAGACAGTAGAGGAGGTTACCTCATTTTTAAATGTAGGGCCTGAGAGGATTGTAAAGACCATCCTCTACCTTTCAGATGGAAAACCACTAGCAGCCCTAGTAAGGGGAGACCATGAGATTAATGAATCAAAACTTTTACGACTCTTGGGCTGTGAGAGCCTGAATCTGGCACCACCTGATGTCATAAAGGAGATTACAGGTGCAGATGTGGGATTTGCAGGGCCTGTAGGGATAAATATAAAGATTGTGGCAGATAATACAATTAAGGGAATGAGAAATTTTATAAGCGGTGCCAACAGGACAGACTATCACTTTATGAATATAAATCCTGGCCGCGATTTTAAGGTAGAGATATTTGGTGATATCCGCTTTATAAAGGAAGGGGATTTGTGCCCTAAGTGTGGTGGAGAACTTGAATTTAAAAGGGGGATTGAGGTAGGCCATGTATTTAAACTGGGGACAAAGTATAGCAAGGCACTGAGGGCAACATATTTAGACAAGAGGGGCAAGGAACAGTACATTGTAATGGGATGTTATGGTATTGGGGTAGGGCGTACATTGGCTGCAATCATTGAACAAAACCACGATGAACATGGCATCATCTTCCCCCTCTCTGTGGCCCCCTTCTCTATTTACCTTTTGCCCATAGATTTAAAAAACCCAGAGATTTTAAACACCGCTGAAGGAATTTACAAAAAATTAAGGGAAAGGGGCTTTGATGTCCTCTATGATGATAGGGATGTGAGCCCTGGGATAAAGTTTAAGGATGCAGACTTAATAGGTATACCTATCCGCATCACCCTAGGGAGGCACTTGAGGGAGGGAAAGATTGAGATAAGGCTACGCCGTAGTGGAGAGACTAGGATTATCCCCTTAAATGAGTTAGAATTAACATTAGAGAAAATTTTTAAATATGGTACGCATTGAAGACATACTAGATAATATCTTGGCATATAATCCAAATGCAGACCTCTCACTGGTCAAAAAGGCCTATATCTATTGTGCAAAGGTACACAAGGGACAGGCCAGGCTTTCTGGTGAGCCATACCTCTCCCACCCCTTAGAGGTAGCTGCAATTTTAACAAAAATGAAGCTAGATGTGGTTACTATCGCCTGTGGACTTCTACATGATACAGTAGAGGATACAAAGGCAACCTTAGAAGAGATTGAAGAACTCTTTGGGAAAGAGGTCTCTACCATTGTTGATGGACTTACGAAACTGAGTAAGCTCTCCTTTTCTCCCATAGAAAGGCAGGCAGAAAACGTGAGAAAGATGATCCTGGCTATGGCCCAAGATATTAGGGTGATATTGATTAAACTGGCAGACCGTCTCCACAATATGATTACCCTTGGTTATCTCCCCCCAGAAAAACAAAGGCATATCTCCCAGGAGACATTAGATATCTATGCCCCGCTAGCAGCTAGGTTGGGTATTGGCTGGCTAAAGACCCAATTAGAGGACCTGGCATTTTATTATCTAGAACCAGAGGCATATCAGCGTATTGCCCATGGAATTGCCAAGAGAAAGGAGGAGGAAAAAAAATATATTGAGGAGATAAAGGGCTTACTGGAGAATAAGCTTAGGGAAAATAGATTAAGGGGGAGGGTAGAGGGGCGTGTTAAGAGCATCTATAGTATCTATCTTAAGATGCAACGTCAACAAATTGACCTAGAGCAGATTTATGACTTAGTGGCGTTTCGCATCATTGTGAAGACCATAAGGGAGTGTTATGAGGCCTTGGGTATGGTCCATTCCCTCTGGAAACCTATACCAAAGAGGTTTAAAGACTACATTGCTATGCCAAAACCAAATATGTATCAATCACTGCATACCACAGTCATTGGCCCTTATGGGGGAAGGGTAGAGATACAAATTAGGACAGAGGAGATGCATAGGATAGCGGAGGAGGGGATTGCTGCCCACTGGAGGTACAAAGAGGGAAAGGGGGCAGATGAAAAGGAGGTTCAGAGATTTGTCTGGCTCAAACAACTTTTAGAATGGCAGAGGGAATTGAAGGACCCAAAGGAATTCCTCCGGGCAGTAAAGACAGACCTATTCCCTCAGGAGGTTTATGTCTTTACCCCTAAGGGGGATGTAAAGGCACTGCCTGCTGGTTCTACCCCTGTTGATTTTGCCTATAGTATTCATACCGAGATAGGAAATCACTGTATGGGGGCAAAGGTTGATGGAAGGCTTGTCCCTCTAAGGTACAAACTAAATACAGGGAATGTTGTTGAGATTATTACCTCCCCAAAACAGCACCCTAGCAAAGATTGGTTAAAATTTGTCAGGACACCAAAGGCAATAAGCTGCATCAAACGCTATATCCGTACTCAGGAGAGGGATCAGGCTATCTCCCTAGCCAAGGGATTGTGTGAAAAGGTATTCAAAAAATACGGCCTTAACTTTCATGAATACTTAAATAGTCAAGAATTTTCTGAATTGGCAAAACAGTTTTCCTTTAAAACAGTAGATGACCTCTTGATAGCCATAGGATATGGGAAAATCTCCCCCAAGCAAATAATAAATCGTATATTGCCAAGTAAGGCAGAGACGGAGGAGGTCCCAAGGCCTTTAGTGAAAAAGGAGAGGCCAAGCGGCATTAAGATAAAGGGGGTAGATGATGTAATGATTAAGATGGGCCGTTGCTGCCTGCCTATACCTGGGGATAAGATTGTAGGCTATATCACGAGGGGACACGGCATTACCATACACCGTGCAGACTGTCCAAATGTCTCAAGGCTTAATCCAGAGAGGTTAATTGAGGTAAGTTGGGATAAGGACGAAAAATTACCTTATCATGTGAAGATTAAGGTAAGGTGTTTGGACAAGATAGGGCTTCTCTCCCAGATCAGTGGGGCAATTTCCCAGGCAAAGGCAAATATTATAGAGGCATCAACCAAGACTGATTTAGAAAAGAAGGCAGACCTTTCATTTGTAATAGAGGTAAATAATGTCCAGCACCTCCAAAGGGTAATAGATGCCATTTATAAGATTGATACAGTTTTAGAGGTCCAACGTATAGGCCTTACCTAATAAATTAAAAATGCAAAATTTAAAATTAAAAAATAATGAATTGGTTAGGGTTTTGTTATGCGCCCTGCCTTTAGACACTTAGTACACACATAAATTCTCTTTGTCTGGCCACCTATCTTTACCCTTACCTTTTGTAGGTTAGGCAACCACCTTCTCTTTGTCCTATTGCCTGCATGACTTACATAATTCCCCACACTTGGACCCTTTCCACAGATTTCACATCTCCAAGACACCTTTTACCTCCATAATCCTATCACTATCTACTCCTATTACTTTATAACCATTTTTTAATAAGAGTGCAGCTGTTACACCACATCCTTTAATTATACCCTTATCAGAATAGACAAATTTTACACCACAGGATGGGCTTTTCTCCTTCAGGTAACAAATACTCACACCAAATGCCTCTGCAATCTCCAATGTCTTTTTTGCACCCTTTAAGAAATTAAAAGTTACATCATTCCCCATCTCATTGACCAATCTTGCATCAAGCCTTAGTGCATCAAAACCATCTCCACCCCTTATTACTGCTGGGGGTCTGGGTGTAGGTAGACCACCCAATTGCTCAGGGCATACAGGTATATATACCTTATCTTTTAGAAACCTCAAAATTTCTGGGCAAGGCTTGCTACTATAATCATAACGACACCTTATCCCTATTAGGCAAGCACTTACCAAAATCATTATACTATCTCCACAGGCAGTTCGCCCTCCCCCCTTGGGACAACCTCCCCTATTAAAAATGGCCTCTCCTTTAAGGCACTAAGGTGCTCCATGACATCTTGGACCTGTTTATCATTTACCACCAAGATCAGTCCTATACCACAATTAAATGTCCTCCACATCTCCTCCCATGATATGTTGCCCAATGTTCTTATAATCTCAAATATGGGAGGGATTTCCCAACTATCTCTTTTTATTATGGCCTTACAGGCCTGAGGTAAAATACGTGCTAAATTTCCAAGGATCCCTCCCCCTGTAATGTGTGCCATTCCTGCTACATGAAAGTTTTTTATCACGTTAAGGACAGAATGGACATAGATGCGGGTAGGGACTAAGAGCTCCTCTCCCAAGGTCCGATTACATTCCTTGATATAATGGTCAAGGGGCCAATTAAGCCTTTCAAAAAATAGCTTTCTTACCAGGGAATAGCCATTGCTATGCAATCCACTGGAGGCTAGGCCAATGATTTTATGTCCCACCGCAATCTCTGAACCATCTATTATCTTTTCCCTCTCTACCACCCCTACAATAAACCCTGCCAGATCATATTCATCTTTTTCATAAAAATCAGGCATTTCGGCAGTTTCTCCACCTATTAGTGAACACCTTGCCTGTTGGCAACCCTCAATAATCCCCTCCACAATCTTTTGTACCTTATCTGGTACAAGGTGGCCCATGGCTATATAGTCTAAGAAAAATAGAGGTGTAGCACCATGGACTATAATATCATTAGCACACATAGCCACTAAATCAATCCCTACGGTGTCATGCCTATCAAGTAAAAAGGCAATCTTTAACTTTGTCCCCACCCCATCTGTTCCTGAGACCAATACAGGGTCTTTATATCTCTCCAGAGGAAAGGCAAAAAAGGCACCAAATCCACCAATATCAGAAAGGACACCAGCCCCATAGGTCTTTTTTACCAAATCCTTTATACAACCTATTGCCTCATCCGACCTCTCACGGCTTACACCTGCACTCTCGTAAGTGAGTTTATCTAACATCTCCCCCCTCACTTAAATTTATGGCCTCTTGAATATCAATTCTGCCTGTATAAATAGCACGTCCAATAATAACGCCCTTTAGGCCCTTTTTCTCTAAGGGCAACAGTGCCTTTATATCATCTATGGAGGAAATACCACCTGCTGCATATACTGGGACACTGACTACACTTAAAATATTCAAAATACCATCTATATTTGGCCCTGTCTCCATGCCATCTCTCAAGACATCTGTATAATTTATGCCTGCTATCCTTATCCCTTCAATTCTTTTGGCAAAGGAGAGAACATCATAGTCTAAGGTCTTTTTCCAACCCTCTATGGCTACCTTCCCCTTTCTGACATCTATGGCCAATAAAATCTTGTCTTTAAATCGCTCACAGATATCTATAAAATTTCTCTTATCTTCCAAGGCCAAACTGCCTAAGATTATCCAATTTACACCCATGTCTAAATATGTTTTGATATCCTCTTTGGTCCTGATACCCCCACCTACTTGAATAGGTACACTTACTGCCTTTGCTATTTTTTCTATTATCCTTGTGTGATAAGGCCTCTTTAAAAATGCCCCATTCAAATCAACTACATGGATACGTTTTGCCCCCTTTTCTTCCAAGATACGGGCCACTGCCACTGGGTCTTTGTGATAAATGGTCTCTGTCTCCTCCCTTCCCTGCAAAAGTCTTACGCATCTTCCATCTTTTAGGTCAATTGCTGGAATGATTATCACTACAAGACCCCTTTAGAGGAGGGAATTCCCAGACGGCCTTTGTCTATAGCCACTGCCTGCCTTAAGGCCTGACCAAAGGCCTTGAATATGGCCTCTACACAGTGGTGTTTATTTCCCCCATAGACCAAATGGATATGTAAGGTCATGGCGGATCGAAAACTTAATGCCCAAAAAAACTCCCTTACAAGTTCAAGGTCAAACTGT
>Ga0190306_1000240_pt1 | contig 20887 bp, 20 predicted proteins | sample 48700734_MG_FD_161657 | JGI IMG/M metagenome (GOLD analysis project Ga0190306, IMG submission 161657) | Hydrothermal vent sediment bacterial communities from Southern Trench, Guaymas Basin, Mexico - 4870-07-3-4_MG | ecosystem: Environmental > Aquatic > Marine > Hydrothermal vents > Sediment ... | reverse complement strand
AGTTTCGAAGGGATTTTAGAGAAAACATGCCAAGAGGAAGACGAATAAGGAATATTGCGATGAAGCCTTCATTAAACCAAGATGTTGAGAGGAAAAAGTTTGAAGAGATGTTGGCTAACTTTTTTGAAATTCCATTTTTATCTGTAGACGAGGCCATTGAAAATGGATACGACGCAATTATGCAGATTTCTCAAGAGGCTTTAAACCGCACGAAAATCGCTTTTAGGCTTTTACCAGAACAAATTGAAATTGGTCCACAAATTATCGTCTCTCATTTAATTTGGGAGCTAACCAAATGAAGGCAAAAGCTACTATCCGTTTAAAGTTTTCTTCTCAAAGGGATTTATCAATCGTTTTGAAGGGGTTAGAACCTGAAGTAGAAAAACCTGCTACCTTACGTTCTAAAGCAAGCATCGGAAAAAGCGGAGAATTTCTTATTCTAACGATTGAAGCCAAAGACACTGTGGCTTTACGGGCAGCTTTAAATGCCTATTTAAGATGGATAAACTCCATGATGAACGTTTTGGAAGTTGCAAAAGGTGGGTTGTGAACGGAATTATGCGTGAATTCGTTCTTTTCTCTCGTTTAGGTAAAACCGATGCTCATTGGAAAAATTTGCATGATGCTGGGCGACTAGACATAGTTTATGAATGTGCAGTGGCTAGTCTCTTCTTGTCTCATGCCATTCGCAAAGATGTAATTTTTCACGCAATCTTAAATGGTCCACCAAACCCGCCTTTACACCTAAAAATAGACGGTGAAACTCTTCACGATGTTCGAACAGACCAACAAACATGGACACAAATTCTAAAAAAGGTTTTATCCAGAAAACACCATCCAGGCATTAGCGTATCAAAGACCAGTTTTGAAGCCTTGATAAGAATTAAGGCGCAAACTGCGCCAATCTACGTCCTAGAGGAAGGCGGAAAAGACATAAACCAAATTCAGCTAGGTCAAAATCCCGTATTCGTTTTAGGCGACCATGTGGGCTTACCTAAGAAAGTGGAAAATTTTGCCTTGCGTTTTGGGCAGAAAGTTTCTCTTGGAAAACAGCCATATTTAGCCGCCACATGCATAACAATTCTAAACTACATCTTAGATAGAAAACAGTCAGCAAACAAAAGCTAAATTTATATTTAACTCATTTTCCAGTTCTATTTTGCTCTTTTCACCATTAAGGAGGTGCATTGTTTATGGCTTCAATCCGTGAACTACCACCCAGTGGGATAAGGAAATTTGAAAGAATAGGCGCCCACACCCACATAAAAGGTTTAGGCTTAGACAAAAATTTTAAGGCTGTTAAAATAAAAGATGGCATGGTAGGTCAAGAAAAAGCAAGAGAAGCCGCAGGCTTAGTTGTAAGAATGATTAAAGAAGGAAAACTTAGCGGGAAATGCATAATTTTGGCTGGGCCGCCGGGAACTGGAAAAACAGCCATAGCTGTGGCTATATCCCGTGAACTAGGCGAGAATGTGCCGTTCATTCAGATGAGTGGAAGCGAAATCTACAGCACAGAACGCAAAAAGACGGAAATTCTCATCGAGGCCATTCGCAAGTGTATTGGCGTGGAAATCCACGAAATGCGTAAAGTATACGAAGGAGAAGTAACCCGCGTTGACATCAAAACCGCGCCTCATCCTTACAATCCCTACCAAAAAGTTCCGGAAAGCGTCCACTTAACCCTTAGAACAAAAGAAGAAGAAAAATCCATAGAGGCTGGCCCCTCCATAGCGCAGCAAATTATAGCTGAAGGAATATCTGAAGGACATGTTGTTCAGATAGACGCGGAAACGGGTAGAGTAGTGAACCTTGGCTTAAGCCTGGAGAGCACGAAAGGAAAAACCTATGATGTGGATACAACCCGAAAGATTCCGCGCCCTACTGGAAAAGTTCTTAAAGAAAAGGAATTCGTTTACACGTTGACATTAAACAGTTTAGACGAGCTTAATGCAAGACAACGCTCAGGAGGATTCTTCTCTCTCTTTTTCGGCGGTTCAGAATCCAAGGAAATAGACACGGAGGTTCGCATGGCAGTAGACCAGCAAGTAAAGGAGTGGGTTGATTCAGGGAAAGCTTTCATACATCCGGGAGTTCTCTTCATTGACGACTCGCATCTTCTAGATTTGGAAGCTTTCAGCTTTCTAGGTAGAGCAATGGAAAGCGAACTTGTTCCTATAATAATTCTTGCCACCAACAGAGGAGTTGCCAGAATCCGTGGAACAGATGTTAAAAGCCCGTTAGGCTTTCCAATAGACCTCATAGACCGTTCAGTGATAATCACTACACAACCATATGACGTTGATAGTGTAAAAGAAATACTACGCATACGGTCGGAAGAAGAAAAAATAAAACTTGATGCTAAAGCTTTGGAAAGGCTGGCAGAGGTTGGAGCGAAAAGTTCTCTGCGTTATGCAGTTCAACTTCTAAGCCTAGCAGCTCAAAACGCTAAAGCCTTGGGCAAGGAAAAGGTGTCTCTAGAAGATGTGCAGCGTGTTGATGATTTGTTTATGGATATAAATGAGGCTGCAGAATATCTTAGAAAATACGAAGAGAAGCTGATGATACACTGAAATAATGAGCAACAATAAAAATTGAAACAAAACAACCCTTTAATCTCTCTTCCATCTTTTCTATAGCTGTGATTATCATGGCGGAAAAGAAACACAAGAAAGAGCTGATGGGACGTATAGAATTAGAAATGGACGACTTAGGTTTCGTTTTGGAACCCACACAGGTTGAAGTTGGTTCGGGATACACAGTTTCTGTGAGCTACGATGAAAATGAAAAACCGATAGTTGACATAAAGACTTATGGCGAAGTTAACATGGCGAAACTACAAAAGGAAATTAGAAAAGCGTTTCCAGACGCGGAAATCAGAAACCTAAACAATGCGGGCACTGTAACTATAGTTAAAAAGCGTAAAAAACGAAGAAAACATTCTGTATAAATGAAATGTTTACTCTCTCTATTTTTCACCCAAAAAACCAAAGGTAGATACGAGATATAAATTCAATCAAAAGGCTTTCATATAAATTTTCCTTTAAAACGTTACAAAAATAACATGCAACTTGCAAATTCTCAATAATTCTCATCCAAAGCGTTTTCCTACATATTTACCAGTTATTGGAATATTAGCGGAACATTTTGGGCACTTATTTGATTCTGTTATTCTGTAACGTAACACGTAATAGCCGTATCTCTGAATCAGCTTTTCTCCACAACTAGGACAATAGGTATTCTCATACTTATGTCCCTCAATATTCCCAATATAGGGATACAAAACACCTTCTCTCTTTGCCATTTCGTAGGCTTTTTCTAAAACCTCAACTTTTGTCGGGGGATTGTCAAATTTGTATGCTGGAAAATAACGTGTAAAATGCAGCGGAGTTTCAGCTCCAACTTCTTTCAAGTGCTTTTCAATAACCCACTTTAAAGTTTCCTCGTCATCATTAACGTCTCTCACAACCAAATTTACAATTTCAACATGCAACCCCATTCTCTTGGCTTCACGAGCATTACGCCAAATTTTCTCTACATCTGCACCCCCACAATATTTTTCATAAGTTTCATTGTTGCCCTTTATGTCAATTTTAAGCCCATCCATCCCAGCTTCATAAAGAGCCTTGAGAACTTCAAGGGTCATGTAGCCGTTGGAAACATAACAGCAGTATTTTATCCCTTTCGTCTTAGCCAATTTGAAAAGAGAAATTGCCCATTCAGACAGAAGAGTTGGTTCCTGAAAACTTGCACATAAACCAATATCCCCGTTATAAAGGGCTAGCTCAACCATTTTCTCTGGTGAATAGTAAAAAGTTTTTATCGGGTTTGGTTGCTGTTTTGATAAATGGAAATTCTGGCACCAAATACAGTCTAAATTACATGACCATGTGGAAAAGGTTAGGGCTGTGGAGCCAGGCCAATAATGAAAGAAGGGTTTGACTTCTATGGGGCGGCTTTCAATGGCGCTTATGTCGCCGTAAACAAGAGTGTAAAGTTCACCGTTTATGTTTACTCGTGTTTTGCAAAAACCTTTTGAACCTTGGGGAATTTGGCATTTTCTTTCACATAAACTGCATCTAACAATATTGTCCGAAAGTTTTTCGTAAAACTTGGCTTTTTGAACCGTTGGATACTCAAGAAGCTTTGACATGTTTTCTCAATTATAACTATAGTTTACTTTACAATTAAACATTACCGCCTCTGAAATGCTCCCAACCTTTCGGCTTTACAATGTATCTTTTTCCATCAACCTCCAGAAACACAGATTTTCCCGCGATAACTTTTCCAATAAGCAAAAGTCTACCGCCAACTTTCGCAACAGCAGTTTCTGCTTTACTCCAAAGTTCTGGTTTTATTGTAACAACCAGCTCATATTCTTCTCCACCATAAAGTGCCAGCTCTAACGGGTCTAAACCATTAACTTCCGCAAACTTCTTTACTTCCTCAGCTACTGGTAGCTGGTTTATTAAAAATCCAACGTTGCTCGCTTTCGCAATCTCGTGGAGACTCCATGCTAAACCATCGCTTGAATCGATGGAAGCGGTAACAGCGTCTGTTTCGTTTAAGGCTAAGCCTTCTTTCAGTCTTGCACGGGGCATTAAAACGGAGCCAACAAGCACTTTGCGAATTTCACCATTAGCCTTTAAGTTTTCTAAAAGAATTTTTAAACCTGCAGTGGTTTTTCCAAAAAAGCCCGTAACTGCTACAAGGTCGCCAACCCTTGCACCGCTTCGCAATTTCACCTTATTCTTTTTTGCAATTCCAAAAACTGAAAGGCTAATAACAAGGTCTGAAGCTTCGTTGGTGTCTCCTCCAACAATAAAGGCTCCATATTCACGGGCTCCAGCGTTCAAGCCCTTTCCAATTTCTTTTATATCCTTAGATGTAAAGCTTCTGGGAAGCCCGAGAGAAACAAGAATTGCTAACGGTTTTACACCCTTTGCAGCAAAGTCGCTGACATTCATGACAACCGCTTTGCGAGCTGCCTGCCAAAGACTCATTCCAGGCGGAACATCAGTCTTACCAACAAGCATGTCAGTTTTTAAAATTGCTAATTCGCCTTTATTTAAAGGGCAGGCGGAAACATCGTCTCCAAAAGGAACAAGCATATTAGGCATAAGCTCTAACTCTTCTAAAATCAATTCAATTATCTTTCTTTCCCCTAGAGTTTCCAATAATATGCACCCTTCAACTAATTTAGTAGACACCACAGACTTATCTGCATATTCATTAAAATACTACCTGAAGAAACCCCCGAACATTTTAAAATGAGATTTCCCCTCACTAATAACGCGTATAGCCCATGCCTCGGTAGCTCAGTCTGGTAGAGCAACGGCCTCGTAAGCCGTAGGTCGCGGGATCAAAGCCCGCCCGAGGCTTCATACAAATCTATATAGTCAAGGAAGTGCATGTTTATGCTCTCAGAAATAAAAAGTAAGATAGAAACTGCCAGAAAGAAACTTAATTCTATTGGTTACACTGTTGAAAATGTTTCAGCCCGAGAGTTTTATGACTATATGACTGGAGAAATATTCTCTGAAGATACAACCACCATAGATGATGTTCTTGAAAATGAATTTCTTATGATCCATGAGCTTGTAGAAATAAGCGAGTTGAAGAAAATGGGAAAAACCATCAACAAGCGGGTGATTGTAGACTCGTCCAAAATTACAATATACACTGCTCATTTCACGGCTATCGAAAAAGAACTTGAGTATGCTTGGGTCAAGGTTAGGCTTAGACAACACAAAGAAAGTGTTTTAGAAGACGATCCTAACTTACCGCAAGAAATGAGGCCGAGGGCAGAAGCTGTACTTGAAAAGTTTGAAGCAAAGCTGAAAGCTTTAGGGTAGTGAATAAACATATAATTGAAGTGTATTTTTGTTGTACGTATGGACAGAAATATTTATTAAATATCAATATTACCGATATTCATCGGAAATCAACTGATGGGATGATTAGAATGGCACCTCTGTTTCATGGTCACGGTGAAAAATTGAAATGTCCTTACAAGGGTTGTGGGAAAAGTTTTGAGAAGCCAACGGTTTTGACAGACACTTCGACTATACCTAGGCAAAGCTATTATGCTTGTCCGTATTGCATGTCTAAAATTGACGTTGTAGTGGAGGGTATGAAGATTGTTGATGTGAAACCAGCTGAGTATCCGAAGGTTTTTGATTCGCCAGCAAAATGTGCCCACTTTTTCGGTTTTCTAAACACTCTTCCTAAAGATGCTCCGATTCCTGATGAGTGTCTAATATGCCCTAAAATTCTTCAATGCAGTGTAAGAAGAAAATAATTTTAAACTAATTTGTGGATTATTCGAGAATTTCTATGGAATCTACTTTTCCATCGCCGTCGAGGTCAAATCCCTGTATAACTGTTGCGAAAGTTTCGTTTCCATCATAATTTTTCAAGGTGTTTTCCCAAAAGTTTGTGAGCGCTAAGACACACGCTTTTGTGCCAACTGCCTTGTTTCCAGCCAAAACAATTATCCGTTTAGTTTTGTCCCATGGATTCGCTATTTTCGCGATTAAGCCCACAGTATCCGCGCTATACACGCGAGAAGTTTTCTTTGAAACTAAACCACCGAAAAGGAAACCTTCCTTTGAAGGCTGCATGTTAAATTTTATTGGTAAGTGCTCATTCAATTCTTGCGTCAAAAGGTTTGTTCCCGGTCCGCCTACAAGAATTAGGTTGTTTTTCTCTTCTTTTTCAGCTTTTACGTCCACATCAAGTTTTATGGCAAATTCTTCCGGCATGATTGCGAATTGTCCTAGGAAGAAGGTTAGGTGAGAAGCGTAATGGCCGTCTCTTGCGCTTGTTTTGAAGGGCCCGTGGGGTGTGGGGCTGCCTACAACTATTTTTCCTTCAAAGACGCCATCTTCTCTGATGAATTCTTTAAAGAATTTTTGAATTTTTTCGTCTACGCTTAAAAGCGAAAAGCGTTTTAGCGTTCTATATCCGCTTGGGAGCTCTATTCCGAAGGCTTGGGAGATAGGTTTGTAATATTTTGCTGTGGCTCCTTTCTTTTCTTCTTCGCGGATAACTTCTACTGCTCCGGCTTTAACCAGCTTTCTTATGTGGTAATACACTTTCTGTTCATGAACACCTAGTTTTTTCGCTATTTCCATGGGATACATTTCTCTTTCTGAAAGTAATAGGAGAATTTTCCAAGTTAGTTTATTTAGAATCATTTTCAGTTTTTGCGGTTCTTCAATAATGGCTATTTCTTTAACTTTTTGCGTTATATTTTCGCTGTGAAGCAAAAGTTTCTTTTCCATTCTCTTTCAAAAGGCATAAAGGCCAATACTATTATTAAAATTTTTATTATGGTAAACAAACAAGTCTTTGAAGGAAAATGAAAACTATTGGATGCTACCTCACGGGAATACTTCCAAGACCAGAAGGACTCATTGAAACCACAAGAGCTTATGAGAGAGGAAGAATAAGTAGGGAAGAGTTGGAAAACGCCTTTGAGAAAGCCACAAAAGAAGTCATAAAGGTGCAATTATCCGCTGGTTTAAGCTATGTTATTGACGGGATGCTTAAATGGCAAGATCTTCTGCGGCCATTTACAGAAAATCTAAACGGTGTTTCTGTTGGAAGTTTAGCTAGATGGTTTAACAATAACACTTTCTATCGAAAACCAATAATATGTAGTAAGATAAGCTGTGAAAAAAGCATAGTGAAAGAAATAACCTACATAGAGTTTTTGCCTAAAAATATTCCATGGAAAGCTATTTTGCCGGCACCATACACTTTCGCGCAATTGGCTGAAAACCAGCATTACAGAGACAAAAACGAGTTAATGTTCGACTATGCCAAAATATTAAACAAGGAAGTTACAGAATTAGCCGACATAGGCTTCCAACATATTCAGCTAAGCGACCCGGCACTGGTTTATCAGCCAACTTCAAAATCTATATTTAAAGATGAGCTTGTCATAGTGAAGGAAGCACTAGAAGTTGCTGTTAAAGGAGTTTCCGCCAAAACATGTCTTCAAACTTTTTTTGGAGATTTTACGCGAGTGCTGCCAGAAGCCTTAGAGTTTCCAGTAGACTATTTAGGGATTGACTTATACGAAACACGTGTGGAGACGCTTGAAAAATATGATTTTGATAAAAGTGTTGCCCTAGGTATAATGGATGGAAGAAGTTCTCTTATAGAAAATCCAAGTGGGCTAGCTAAACTTACCAAAAAAATTGTGAAGACAATTTACTCTTCTGATTTTAAGGAAATGTTTGTCTGTCCAAACTGTGATTTAGAATTTTTACCATGGAAACGAGCTAAAGAAAAAATAAAAACGTTAGGCGTGTTAGCCAGACAGTTGGAGAAGGAGCTTTATGAATAAACTTTTTCCAACGCAGGAAATTGGAAGTTTAGCGAAACCTAGATGGAGAGTTAAGGGATACAGAGGTGAGCAACTATCTGCAGAAGAAATATCAGAAGCCATAAGCTGGGGAGAAAAACTAGGCATAGCGAATTTAAAACAATTTGTCCAAGTACTGAGAGAGAAAGACTCGCCTAAAAGGCGAAAAGCAATACGGGAGTGGTCTGCAAAATTTGCTATAAAATTTTTTGAAAAAGCGGGTTTGGATGTTGTTTTTGATGGAGAACAGTGGAGGTCTGAAATGTATGAGCATTTTATACGAAGGGTAGCGGGCTTCCAGTTTTTAGGCTATGTAAAATCTTTCGATTATAGATATTTTAATAAAGCCGCTTGTGTAAGTGAGCCAAAATATGTTAAACCTATATATTTAGAAGAGTTTTTGTTTACAAAACAAAACGCTACAAAAAAGGTTAAAGTTCCCTTTACCGGAGCCTATACACTTGTTGACTGGACTTTTAATGAATACTATGAAAAGAAAATAGACGGTAAAATTGGAGATTTTACACGTAGAAAGTTCGAAGCCAAAAGAGAATTCCTTTTTAACCTAATAAAAAATGTGATAAAACCAGAGATAAAAAATCTTGTAGATTCTGGAGCTGAATGGATTCAAATAGATGAGCCTGCAGCCACAACCAATCCTTCCGATGAGGAGATGGAACTGTTTGTTGAAGCCTTCAATGAAACCGTAAGGGGATTCAACTGCAAATTCAGCCTCCACAACTGCTACAGCAACTACAAAATTTTAGCAAAATATGCTCCTGAACTGCGAAACTGCAACCAACTGGCTCTAGAATTCGCGAATAGAGACAGTCGGCAAACTGGAACAGGCAAAATTAGAACAGGCTATGAAGAAATAAAAATTTTTGAAGAATACGGCTTTAGTGGAAACTACGGTTTAGGAGTAGTGGATGTTCACTCAAATTTTGTTGAGCCTCCAGAACTTGTAAGAGACAGAGTTCTTCACGCTGTAAAGATTGTGGGAGACGCCTCTAGGATCTGGGTGAACCCTGACTGTGGTTTGAGAACGAGAAGCTGGGATGTAAGCTTTCAAAAGCTTAAAAACATGGTTTTGGGTGCGGAGCTAGCTAGAAAAAGCTTGCAGTGAGAACAATGCTACTATTATAAAATTTTTATTAACATTTTCATTCAAACAATAACGTTTCCGTCGAAATTTGGCTTTCTTTCCATAGAAATATTCTTAAAAAATTTTTAGAACTGGAATTTTTCCATTAACAAACCTTATTACTCTCGAAAAGTCTTGATTAAGGCTTACTGGAATGAGACAGATAACGAGGCTTAAAAATGTGCGGAATCTTCGGCTGCATCGTCAAAGATGGAAATGCTGCACCAGTAATCCACGCAGCATTAAAAAGGCTTGAATATAGAGGATACGACTCTGTTGGAGAAGCAACCTTACATGAAAGCAGCCTTCACATAAAAAAGGATCAGGGAAAAATAGACGAAGTTCACAAAATCCACAATCTGGACGATTTGCCCGGAAATATAGGCATTGGACATACAAGATGGGCTACTCACGGTGCGCCGTTGCAAGTGAACGCGCATCCTCATCTGGACTGCGACGGACAAATAGCAATTGTCCACAACGGCATAATAGAAAACTTTTCTGAACTAAAGCAGGAATTAGAAAATTTAGGTCACGTTTTTAAGTCAAAAACTGACACAGAAGTAATTGTCCATCTTATCGAACATGTATGGAAAACTAAGCCTTCTTTAAGCCTTGCAGACGCTGTTTTAGAAGCAGTGAAAAGGCTTGAAGGTTCTTACGCTATTGCTGTAATCTCGCCGAAAGAGCCAAATAAAATTGTATGTGCCAGATATGAAAGCCCTCTAGTCGTAGGAGTGAACGAAAATGCGGTTTACTGCGCCTCCGACATTCCGGCTTTTCTACCCTTGACCAATAAGGCGGTTATAATCAACGACGGAGAACTAGTAATACTCTCGCCTCAAGGGTATGAAATCAGAAAGATCGCAGACTCAAGCCTTGTTACAAGAGAGCCTAAAATTCTTGATTGGACACCTGAAATGGCGGTTAAACAAGGCTATCCGCATTTCATGCTAAAAGAAATTCATGAACAGCCAGCAACGTTGCGAAACACGCTTCGACTGCAAGAACACTATCTTGACCTTATGACAACTTTTCTCGACCGCGCCCACGAAGTCTTCTTAGTGGCTTGTGGAACATCCTACCACGCCTGTTTAGCAGCCTCATACATGTTCTCCAAACTTGCTTTTTTGGCGACTTATCCAATAATAGCCTCAGAATTTATGGAACAACATGGGAAATCCGTGAATATTGACAGCACCATTTTGGCGGTAAGTCAGTCAGGCGAAACAGCCGACACTCTAGCAGCGGTAAACTGTGCCAGACAAAGAGCAGCAACAATACTAGGATTAACAAACGTTATCGGCTCAACTTTAACACGAATCTCACGAGTCTACATTGGACAACAGTCAGGTCCAGAAATAGGAGTAGCAGCAACAAAAACTTTTACTTCTCAACTCTCTGTATTATCTCAACTGGCTCTAAGACTAGCCAAGAAAAGGGGGAAAATCTCCCAAGACGAAATGGATTTTCTAGCTGAAAAAATGGAGAATCTGCCAGATGTTGTGGATGAAATAATTCAAACCCAAGAAGAAAAAGTTAAGCAAATCGCTAAAAAATACAAGGATGCAAAAACCTTCTTTTTCCTTGGACGTGGAATAAGCACAGCCACAGCCTACGAGGGAAGACTTAAACTTATGGAAATAGCCTATGTGCCAGCCATAGCCTTTCCAGCCGGAGAAAGCAAACATGGACCTATAAGCCTCATAGAGCCCGGCTTCCCAGTGGTTTTTATATGTCCAAAAGACGATACTCATAAAACTTTGATAGGGAACATCATGGAGATGAAAGCCAGAGGTGCCTCAATAATAGCTATAATGGAGGAAGGTGACGAAGAAATCAAAAAGCTGGCGGATGATTACGTGGAAATTCCGAAAGGAGTTCCAGAAGTCTTATCTCCTATACCTTATATTATTCCGCTGCAGCTTCTCGCTTACTACATGGCAATAGAAAGAGGACACAATCCAGACACTCCAAGAAACTTGGCAAAATCAGTTACAGTAAAATAACTCATCCGAAATTTTTCATATCTTTTAAATGTCTCTTCTCGGACTATTTCTCGGTGCTATAAGTGGAAAAAAGAGACTGGGAGAAACTAATTGAAAATCTTATAAAAGAGAGAATTCTACGCACTCCAAAAGTTATAAAAGCTATGCGTTCTGTGCCCCGCGGGAACTTTCTTCCAGAAAATATGCAATCCTACAGCGCAGTAGATACCCCCCTCCCTATAGGTTTTGGACAAACAGTCTCAGCGCCCCACATGGTTTCCATAATGAACGAGGCTCTCCAACTCGAAATCGGGCAAAAAGTTTTGGAAATTGGAGCGGGGTCGGGGTGGCACGCTGCCACAATAGCTGAGATAGTTGCACCTAGCGATACGCCAAGAAGCGAGTGGGGACACGTTTACACTACGGAAATTATTGAGGGATTAGCTGAGTTTGCAAGAAAGAATGTTAGAAACGCTGGGTATAGCGATAGAATAACAATAATCTGCACTGACGGTTCAATGGGATATCCAGAGAAAGCGCCTTACGACCGTATAATTGTTACCGCCGCTGCACCAGATGTTCCACAACCATTAATTGAACAGTTAAAACCTAACGGAATAATGCTAATCCCCGTTGGAACAGTTCACTTGTTCCAAAGCCTAATAAAAATAACAAAGAGCGCTGATGGAGAAATAAAGAGGGAAAACCTTGGCGGAGTAGCTTTTGTGCCGTTAACGGGACGTTACGGACATAAATTTTAGAACTTCAGTTTATGGGTTCAAATTTTGCGGTGAAATGTCCTAACAGTCTAGGCGCGTAAACCCGTCTTAAACCTCTTATCTGTTCTCGCTCCTTGTAAAGCTTTATCAAGCTTTTAGCAACATACCGTAGATGATTATCAGTATATGTTCTCCTCGGAATAGAAAGACGCACCAACTCCATGCGAGCTGGAACAAATTTCCCAGTCTTTTCATCAACTTTCCCAAAACATGAACTGCCAATTTCCACAGCCCTAACGCCTGCTTCAATGTAAAGCTGTACAACTAAGGCTTGACCTGGAAACTCTTCGGGTGGGATATGAGGGAGAAATCGTTTTGCATCTATGTAGACGGCATGTCCTCCCGGAGGCTCAACTATAGGCACACCTTCATCTCTTAACAATTTTGCTAAGTACTCTATTTGTCGGTGTCTATAGGCTTGATATTCTTCGTCTATTGCTTCGTAGAGTCCTATAGCCATCGCTTCAAGTTCTCTGCATGCCAATCCCCCGTATGTTATAAAACCTTCAATGGTTATGGCTAAATTTTTGAATTTTTCATAAAGTTCTTCAATGTTTGTGCACAGCATTCCGCCAATATTGGTTAGCGCCTCCTTTTTACCGCTGAATGTGCATCCATCAGCATAAGAGAAAATTTCTCTTGCAATCTCTTTTACGCTCTTGTTCTGATAGCCTTCTTCTCTCTGTTTAATGAAAAAACAATTTTCAGCAAAACGGCAAGCATCAATAAAAAAGGGTATCCCATATTTTTGGGCAATTTCGCTAACTTCTCTTATATTCTGCATAGAAACTGGTTGACCACCAGCGCTGTTGTTAGTTATTGTAACCATTATTAAGGGAATTTTTTCTGGAGTTTTCTCTTTTATAAACGCCTCTAGCTTACTAACATCCATGTTACCTTTGAATGGCAAAATTTTCTGCGTATCATAGGCTTCTTCAACCACCAAATTAACGGGAATTCCTTTATTTCTTAGAACATTTGCTTCCGTTGTGTCAAAATGCATATTGTTTGGGACATAGCTTCCCGGAAAAAGCATGGTAGAAAAGAGTATGTTTTCCGCCGCCCTTCCCTGATGCACTGGAATGAAATATTTAAAGCCGAAAATGTCTTTCATCGCTTTTTCAAGGGAATAATAGCTTTCACTTCCCGCGTAAGCTTGTGTTGTTGCCATCATGCCTGCCCATTGCTCGTCGCTCATGGCAGAGGTCCCACTGTCTGTTAACAAGTCTATGAAAACGTCCTCCGCTTTAAGCATGAAAACGTTGTATCCAGCTTGTCTAATAAGTGCTTCACGTTTTTCTCTAGGATGAAGTTTAATTCGTTCAACCATTTTTATTTTAAAAGGCTCAGGTAAATCTGACATTTCTTCAACCACTTTTCGCTTTCAGCACACCTTGAATCTACTAACAAAACCAAAGTTTAATAAAAGTTGAGTTACCCAAACCATCTTTCCAACGTTGTCCTACCCTTAAGCTTAGTTATGCCCTTCCGCATCCTTCCTAAGGCCTTTCTCACACGGTCTTCTGAAAAGTCTCTTTCTCCACAGATGAAAGCTATAACGCCTTCTACATCCGGTTCCACCCACTCTATCTTATAGTTGTTTGTAACTTTTGGATGAAGAAAAATCTCCCTAATTTTTTGTGGAGCAACTGGAAAACTTGCATTCTTTAAAAGGGGTAAAGCCTTTTCTATGCTTCCATGCTCCTTTATCAGTTTCAAGGCTGTTTTAGGACCTAGACCTTTGACGCCTTCCGGGTTGAAGTCTGTTCCTATAAGTATGCCTATATCAACTAGCTGTTCGTAAGTTATTCCACATTCTTTCAATACTTTTTCTAGCTCAACGATTTCCGGCACAACTTCGATGTAAACGTTTTTTCCCGGAAGTTTCCGTCTTCCAGAAATTGTCACGTTTCTCACAAGTCTTGGCGCACCGAAGAGGAGGCTGTCATAGTCTTGGCTTGCACAGTAGTCTGCATCTCCCCGTTTTACAAGGTGAGCTGCTTGGGCTTCTCCCTCGCTTGGAGCTTGAACCCATGGAATTCCCATTAAATCTAAGAGTTTTTTGCTGTCTTCTGCCATGTAATCTTTCAAACGGGAAGTTGCCTGTGCATACATGCGCGCCTCTTCAATTCTTCCCGCCTTCAATGCTTGCTCATACTTAACGAGGGCTTCTTCTTTCGCTTTCATCCGCCTTTTTATTTCCACTTCTTTAAGCGCTGGCGGTGTCCCATCGAAAACATAGATGGGTTTTATCCCCATTTCCACAAGGTTGCTCGTTCTGTAAAGTAAACCGCTCAGGTGACTCGTTATTCTACCGCTGCTGTCTTTTAATGGTGTGCCGTCTGGCTGGCGGATTATGGCTAAAAACTGGTATAAGGCGTTGTAAGCGTCTATGGCAATGGATTTTCCACTCAAATCCTCAAGCTTAACGGTTGTTCTGGGAACAAGGTCGCGGAGGTTTACACCCAAAATTTTAACCCTTTTAAATATAGGCTTAAAACTGCAATAATAAACTTACGAGAAAAGCATAGAAAATATAAGCAAGCTTGCCAATTACAGAACCAACATCCGAGGAATAATGGATGACTGAAAAAACAGCAACCTTAACATTAGTTACATGCACAAGCTGCGGCAAAACAATCCCGCCTGGAACAGAAGCCACGAAGTTCTTCTGTCCCAACTGTGGGGAAATCCAGATAAGACGTTGCCAAAAGTGTAGAAAGTTTGGCCGACCATACAAATGTCCTAAATGCGGCTTTACCGGACCATAAATGTGAAAGGAGGGTTGAAAATGGGCAGTGTTGTTATTTCCTACAAAATCTTTCCGATAGACATAACCGTGGATTTCGAAGATTTGAAAAAGAAGATTGAAACGGCTTTGCCAGAGTTTGCCTCTATCTACGGATATGGTGAAGAACCAGTAGCTTTCGGCCTAAACGCATTAATAGCGCACATTAAGCTTCCCGAAGACAAAAGCGGCTTGCTTGACGAGTTGGAAAAGAAGCTTGAAGGAATAAAAGAGATAAGCCAGATACAGTCAGTCATGGTGCGTAGAACAAGCAGATAACCTTAAACGTGTGATTTAAACATTTATATAGGATTGAAACTCTGTTTCGAAACGTGTTGTGTATAAAATTTGGAAGGGTTCTAATTGAGTGAAGTTCAACTTCGAGTCGGAGACGCAAGGCAACGAGACGTGGGAAGAGGAATAGCCCGTATAGACCAAAAAACAATGGAGAAACTAGGCATATCAGCAGGCGACGTTATAGAAATAGTTGGAAAAAGAACAACTTCAGCCATAGCATGGCCAGCCTACAGTGAAGACCAGAATAGAGACATCATAAGAATAGATGGTTTCACAAGAAAAAACGCGGGCGTAGCCATAAATGAATACGTCATAGTACGCCCAGCCAAAGTAAAAAACGCCCTAAGCGTAACACTAGCGCCCGTAGACATGCGGCTAAACGTGGACGAAGACTTCACAAACTTCGTCAGAAACCGCCTCATGGAAAGAACATTGGTCGAGGGAGACACAACCCTTGTCATGATGCTAGGACACGCCATACCTTTTACAGTAACAAAAACCAGACCTCACGGCATAGTGAAAGTCACTTCAGAAACAAGGTTAACAATACTAAACGAACCAGCCCCGGAAGGAAGAGGACTACCACGAACAACATACGAAGACATTGGTGGGCTACATGAAGAAATTCAAAGAGTAAGAGAAATGGTTGAACTTCCATTAAGACATCCCGAACTTTTCCAAAGACTCGGAATAGAACCCCCAAAGGGAGTTCTACTCCACGGGCCTCCAGGCTGCGGTAAGACACTTTTAGCTAGGGCTGTGGCAAATGAGTCAGAAGCCAATTTCTTTTCCATAAACGGACCAGAAATAATGAGTAAGTTTTACGGCGAGTCAGAAGCAAGATTAAGGGAAATTTTCCAGCAAGCCCAGCAAAACTCGCCAAGTATAATATTTATAGATGAATTGGATGCTATCGCGCCTAAAAGAGAAGAAGTAACGGGCGAAGTGGAAAGGCGTGTGGTTGCCCAACTTCTTGCTTTAATGGACGGCTTATCCGGAAGAGGAAACGTTATTGTAATAGGCGCCACAAACAGACCTGGAGCCCTAGACCCAGCCCTTCGAAGACCTGGAAGGTTCGACAGAGAAATCGAAATAGGGGTTCCAGACAAGCAAGGAAGATACGAAATTCTTCAAATTCACACTCGGGGAATGCCTCTGGCGGAGGATGTAGATCTTAAAAAACTGGCTGAAATGACGCATGGGTATACTGGTGCCGACCTTGCCGCTTTATGCAGAGAAACAGCAATGAAGGCTCTTCGCCGATACTTGCCGCAAATAAACCTTGAAGAGGAACGTGTACCTCCAAGTGTTCTGGAAAAAATGGAAGTAAAAATGGAAGATTTCATAAACGCTTACAAAGAAGTTACACCCACAGCCATGCGAGAAGTCTACATAGAAGTACCGACAGTTCACTGGGACGACATAGGCGGGTTAGACGAAGTAAAACAAGAACTTAAAGAAGCCGTGGAATGGCCGCTTAAAAATCCTGAAATCTTCAAAAAGCTTGGAATAAAGCCTCCAAAGGGGGTTCTGCTTTACGGCCCGCCGGGTTGTGGTAAGACGCTTTTGGCTAGGGCTGTGGCAACCGAAAGTGAAGCTAATTTCATAACAATTAAAGGTCCTGAAGTCTTCTCAAAGTGGGTTGGTGAGTCCGAAAAGGCTATAAGAGAAGTTTTCAGAAAAGCCAGAATGGCAGCTCCAGCTGTAATATTCTTTGACGAAATCGATTCTCTAGTGCCTCGCCGAGGGTTAGGCTTTTCTGACAGCGGAGTAACAGAACGCGTAATAAGTCAACTATTAACAGAAATGGATGGCATAGTAGCCTTGGAAGACATAGTTGTTATAGCAGCTACTAATAGACCAGACATGGTTGATCCTGCGGTGCTTCGCCCCGGAAGGTTCGACCGGCTAATATACGTGCCTGAACCTGACGAAAAAAGCCGCCTACAAATATTCAAGATTTACACGAAAAACATGCCTTTAGCTAAGGACGTGGATTTAACTCAGCTTGCCACCGCAACCAAGTATTATTCTGGCGCGGATATTGAAGCTCTTTGCAGAGAAGCAGCCATGCACGCATTAAGGAAAGACGTTAATGCAAAAGAAGTTACGATGGCAGATTTTCAAGAGGCCATGAAGAGGATAGGCCCATCAATCACGCCGGACATGGAGAAATGGTATAAGAGTTTCATGCAACAGGTTAGGCAAGTGCAAAAGCCAGCGACGCCTGTGGCTTAGGAGCTTTGGTTTATGCCAATTAAAACCTGGAAAACTCATCCCGCCTACTATGTTTTATTGGAAATTTTACAAAAGAAAGGTGCCATGAAAGATGCGGAACTTTTCGAAGCGTTAAATGAAGAGTTTAAAGATTTGGGTTTTAAAGATTTTAACGAACTGCTTATGCGTTTAGAGATTGGCGGAAAAATAAGGACTACTTCTCTTGCTCGTGGAAAAAGAAGAGTGGAGCTCATAACTTAACAGTTAAGGGCTAATTAGCCTCTATTAGTGTGTTGCATGAATGAACATTCAGATGTCATAGTGGTTGGAGGAGGACCATGCGGCTCCTTTACAGCCTTAAACCTTGGAAAGTTAGGCGCCAAAGTAACGGTTTTTGAAGAACATAGTCAAATTGGTGTTCCATGTCATTGTGCTGGACACCTAAGCATTAAGGGATTGAAAAGGCTAGGATTGTATCCACTTCCAAAGGGAATTGTTGAAAACACGTTTAAAGGAGCAGTATTCCACTCTCCAAAAGGAAAAAATTTAACAGTAAAGTTCGCTAATCCCATAACTTGTGTCGTAAACCGCGCTTCTTTCGATAAATATCTTGCAGATAAAGCTGAAAAGGCTGAAGCCCATTATTTTCTGAGTTCGCGAGTTGAATCCTTAATTATTAAAAACAATTTTGTAAAAGGTGTAAAAGTAAAGCATAATGGGAAAACTGAAAATTTTACGGCTGACATCGTTGTTGACGCTGAAGGAATTTCTTCAAAAATTTTAAGACAAACAGGGTTGACTGCACTTAATTCGCGTATGCTTGTCAACGCCGTCCAAGCCAATGTAGAAAACGTAAAAGACGTAGAACCAGACATGGTGGAAGTTTTTCTAGGAAAAAATTATGCTCCCGGCTTTTACGCATGGCTAATACCGCAAAAAGATGGAAAAGCAAAGGTGGGCTTAGCAGCAAAAACTGGAAATCCAAAGGATTTTCTGCGAAAACTTATACGGAAACATCCAACTGCTTCAAAAAAACTTGGTAAAGCAAAATTACTGCATGCTGCTTTTCACCCTATAACCCTCGGAGGACCTATTCCCAAAACCTATTCTAACGGTTTTCTAGCCGTTGGAGACGTAGCCTCGCAAGCTAAGCCCACAACTGGAGGCGGTGTGATTTTCGGACTTAACTGTGCAAGAATAGCCGCAGAAGTAGCCTACGATGCTTTAAAGCAGAAGAATTTTTCTTCAAAATTTTTAAGCAACTATCAAAAGCGTTACAATAAAATTTTGGATTTTGACGTGAAGGTCATGTTGAAACTGCGAAAGATGCTAGACGCTTTATCGGACAACAAAATTGATGAAGCTATTAGTTTCTGTGGAAAACTAGGTTTGGATAAGACTATACAAGGCATGGAAGACATAGATTTTCAAGGGCGTTCTCTTTTGCGTTCTTTGCCGAAACCTCGCATGCTAGCTGCACTGTTTTACTTCTTTTCTCTGCAAATCCTTAAAACCCCGCGGCAAAACTGATAAGAGAGAAGACGGGTGAAGAGCATGTCAGAATTTCGTTACAAACAAGTCATCGTGTTTCGTTCAGACTTAAATTTAAGTAAAGGCAAGATTGCCGCTCAAGCTGGGCACGCTGCAGTTTCCGCTTCTGAAGAGGCTCGTAAGCATCATCCAAAATGGTGGAAAGCTTGGATGATTGAAGGACAATGCAAAATAGCTGTTAAAGTGAGAAGTGAAAAGGAACTTTTAGAATTAGAAAAACAGGCGAAAGAGTTGGCTTTGCCTTGCTCGTTAATAGTTGATAGGGGGTTGACGGAAATTCCGCCGGGAACTGTAACGTGTTTGGGGATAGGTCCTGCTCCCAGCGAGAAAGTGGATGAGTTAACTGGTAAGCTTCCATTGTTATAGGTAGAGTGTATGCTTATTGTTTGTTCCTAAACTAGAAAAATTGATGGGAATAGAAGTTTATGCAACACGTTCTCTTGGCATAGGCGGAGCTATTAGGCAGTTTGTTGAAGATTTTATTGTTGAAGAAGTGCTGGTTAACGGTTCAAAAGCCCAAGTATACCCAGTTAAAGATTATGGTGAAATTGAAGATGTTAAAAAAGAGCGTTATTTGTTGTGTGTTTTGATTAAGCGAAATTGGGATACTTTTCGAGCCATTAGAGAGATTGCTAATCAACTAAACATTAATTCCGGAAGGGTTCAGATTGCTGGCATAAAGGACGCGAAGGCGGTTACTGCTCAACATATAACAATTGAAGACGTAACGCCAAAAGAAGTCAAAAAAATAAAGGTTAGTGATATAGAGGTTCGCCCTCTGGGATATTTCCGCAGTAAACTTTCATCATACTTTCTTTTAGGAAACAATTTTCACGTCACCATCCGCGCTGTAAACCATTCAAAAACCACAATTAAAAAAAGACTTGCAGAAACTCTTAAAGAACTAAAAACGATAGGCGGAGTCCCAAACTTTTTCGGTCACCAACGCTTCGGCACAACCCGCCCCATAACCCATCTTGTGGGAAAAGCCATAGTTCAAGGAAACTTTAAGAAGGCTGCCATGCTCTTTCTGGCTAAACCTAGCCCTTTTGAACATCCAGAATCAAGAGAAGCAAGAGAACAACTCCATTCAACCCAAGATTTTGAAAAAGCGCTAAAAATTTTCCCGAAACAACTCCATTATGAACGTTTAATGTTAAAACATTTGGCGAAAAAACCTAAAGATTTTGTAGGTGCCTTCAGAAGGCTGCCACCAAAACTGCGGCAGCTCTTTCCTCAAGCCTATCAAGCCTACCTCTTCAACAAGTTTCTAAGCAGAAGAATAGCGTGTGGACTTCCATTGAATAGGGTTGAAGCGGGCGATTACATTGTAAATGTGGAACGTTCTGGACTGCCAATGATAAGAATGTATAAGATTGTAGGTGCGCAGAAGCTTGGCGAATTTAACCAAGGAGTTAAAAAAGGACGGATGCGACTTGCCCTTCCAATAATAGGATTTAAACAATCCACTTCTCAAGGTGTTCAAGGGGAAATTGAAAAAGAAATACTGGAAGAAGAAGGCATAACGCCGGAACAGTTTAGGGTCAGTTTAATGCCGGAAATAAGTGCCAAAGGAGAATTGCGAACAGCCTTAACAGAATTAAGAGAGTATTCTCTTGGCGAGATAAGTAGAGACATGGCTAATCCTCTAAAATATCTTGTAAGAGTACATTTCACCCTTTATCGAGGCTCTTACGCAACAGTCTTTTTGAGAGAAATCATGAAACCGCGAAACCCGATAAAAGCGGGATT
>Ga0190306_1000239_pt1 | contig 20990 bp, 15 predicted proteins | sample 48700734_MG_FD_161657 | JGI IMG/M metagenome (GOLD analysis project Ga0190306, IMG submission 161657) | Hydrothermal vent sediment bacterial communities from Southern Trench, Guaymas Basin, Mexico - 4870-07-3-4_MG | ecosystem: Environmental > Aquatic > Marine > Hydrothermal vents > Sediment ... | reverse complement strand
AGAAAGTCAATATAATTGTTTATACTCAACTAGTATAGGGAAAAAGTCAGTTTTACTTCAAAAAGGGTTGGCATCTTTCTTGACAAAGAAACCTGTTTATTACAGAATTCCAGCTATGAAACATAAAATTTTCTATTTTACCGGAACAGGTAATTCGTTATGGGCTGCCAGAATACTTAGTTCCAAACTGCAGAATTCTGAAATTATTCCAATTCTTAATCCTTCTCTGGCTGCAATAAAGGAATCAGAAACTGTTGGTATCGTGTATCCCATATATATGCATAGAATACCATATCTGGTAGCAGAATTTATAAGGACTCTACCCAAATTGGATTATCTCTATGCTGTGGCAATTAATGCCGGAGATACAGGACAGACTTTTACTTATTTTAGAAAACAGCTTTCTACAAGACGGGATTCCTTAAAAGCCGGGTTTAGTATTGTTACACCCAGCAATTACCTTCCTTTTGGTGAAGCAGTATCCGGAGAAAAAAAAGAACGGATTATGGGCACTGCCCAAGCTAAAATTGAAAGAATTAGTAAAATTATCAGTGACAGAAAAGTTTTTTTTGATAGAGAAGATGATTTCTTTAAAAAAAATATTTACCCGGGGATACTCTACTTTGCAGGCTATAAATTTTTACCATCTTTGGATAAAAAATTTTATATTGATGACAGCTGCACCTCCTGCGGCATTTGTGAAAAAGTATGCCCTGTAGGAAATATTACGAGACCCGAAGGTAAACCTGTCTGGAATAATAACTGTCAGTTATGTTTTGCCTGCATTAATTTATGTCCTGAAACCTCAATCCAGTATGGAAAGAAAACACCAGGCATGAGACGATACCGAAATCCTGAGATTACTGTTGCGGATATTATAAATCAGAAAAGATAGAACAACTCTTCGACTTGCAAATTTAGAACCCTTTCAAACTCATTAGGGATATGTATAACCAGAATCCCATTATTTACTAAAGCATTAGCAGCACTTAATGAGTGGTATTATTGATTGATGATCTTTATTCTCTTGACTCAACATGACTCTAGCGGTACTTTGGAGCTATATGATTTAATCTTTTAAAGGAGAAAGTATGTCAGAGCAGAATGTGACGCCAATGCCGCAGTTTAAAATGAAACCTAAACTCATTTTACTAGTAATCATTATAATTGCAGCCCTTAGTCTCGTAATGTCAAGCTTCTATGTAGTTGACCAGACAGAGCAGGCAGTTGTGCTACAGCTGGGAAAGTTTAATAGAATAACCGGACCGGGACTTCATTTTAAAATACCATTTGGTATAGAGAAAAATTACAATGTTCCAACGCAGAAAATACAAAATATGACTTTTGGTTTCCGCACGGAACAGGCAGGAATAAACACAGTATATTCAAAGGGAGATTATCCCCAGGAATCTATTATGCTTACCGGTGACCTCAATATTATTGATGTGGAATGGGTAATTCAGTACAGAATATCAGATCCGAAAGAATGGTTGTTTAATGTTGTTTACAGAGATCAGACAATAAGAGATATTTCCCAGTCTGTTATCAATCAGCTTGTTGGAGACAGAGCCATTCTTGCGGTAATTGGCCCTGAGAGAACAAACATCATGGATCAGGCACTTTTAATGATGAATAAGATTCTTGCAAAATACAAACTTGGTGCTACTGTCACCACAGTTCAGCTAAAAAATATAGTACCTCCTGCAGGAAATGTGCAGGATGCTTTTGAGGATGTAAATAAAGCCATTCAGGATATGGAAAGACTTATCAATGAAGGAAAAGAAGAGTACAACAGAGAAATACCAAAAGCCAGCGGTAATGCAGACAAAATGATCCAGGTTGCCCGGGGGTATGCCACAGAACGTGTTAACCAGGCAAAGGGTGATGTAGCCCGATTCCTGTCCGTCAGAAACGAGTATGTTAAAAATCCTGATGTAACACGAACCCGACTATACATTGAAACTATAGAAAATGTCTTTGGTAAAAATGAAGGTACTGATCTAATTGATAAAAATCTAGGTAGTTTCTTGCCTATTAAAAATCTGCAGGGTCAAAATCCAGTACAGGGGGTAACACAATGAAAAAAACTGTAACAATAATCGTCGTAGTTGCCGTACTACTAATAATATTATTGATGCTGGGTCCTTTTTATGTTCTTTCAGAAGGTGAACAGTCAATTGTAACAAGATTTGGTGCTATAGTAAGCTCCCAGGAAAATGCAGGTTTAAAGTTTAAAACGCCTGTAATTGACACTGTTATAAAATATCCAAAAAAAATACTCTCATGGGATGGAGATGCTCAAAGAGTACCAACTGCAGAAAATCAGTTTATTTGGGTGGATACCACTGCCAGATGGAAAATAACTGATCCTGTGAAATTTTATGAATCAGTTACAACTATAGAACAGGGTCTATCACGACTTGATGATGTTATTGATTCTTCAGTAAGAACCGTTATAGCAGATAATGCATTGTATGAAGCAGTTCGAAGTTCTAATATTATAAATGATGAGGGGCAGAAAAACTCTGCAGCATCCCCAATACTTGAAGTCCAGACAAAACCGGATCAAAAAAATCAAGCTGCCCAGGATGCAGAGGGAATTGATAAACTTCTGCAAAATACTTTCACAGCAAATTCCTTTGAGGAAGTGACAAAAGGACGTGAAGTACTTTCAAAAGCTATGCTGGACAAGGCATCCCAATTAACTCCACAGTTTGGAATTGAACTGATAGATATACTTATAAGACAGATAAGATACTCTGATGACCTGACGGAAAGTGTTTACAATAGAATGATTAAAGAGAGACGGCAAATTGCAGAGTTTTACCGATCTTATGGAGAAGGTAAAAAGGCTGAATGGATGGGTAAGCTGGATAATGAAAAACGATCCGTACTCTCCGGAGCGTATGAAAAATCCGAGACAATAAAGGGTACGGCAGATGCTGAAGCAACCAGAATATACTCTGAAGCTTATGGTGATAATGCAGAATTCTTCGAGTTCTGGAGATCAATTGAATCCTATAAAAAAGTTTTACCTCAGTTTAGGAAAACACTAACAACAGACATGGACTACTTTAAATATCTTTATGATATGAACGGTAAGAAATAGTATTTTTATAATTGTAGAGACGTAGCATATTAAGGTTGCAATAGCCGATCAGTAAGCTACGTCTCTACCGCTTCTCTACAAGATACAGATATTCTTTTACATGAATATCTCTGGCTCTCAGGTTTCTGCTGCCTCGAAAAGTATTGTACGTTGTTTCAAGAATTTGAACCCGCCCCACTCTTTCCAATAGCTCTATCATTTCTTCCAGCTTAATGTATCCATCTGAATTAAATGAGACAAGAAGAAATTTTGCATTAATATTTTCAATGAGCTCTTTAAAACTATTGTAAGCTTCACGTTTTTTATTGAAATTCGATCTGTTCCAATCTACAGGAATCCCGGATACAGGGCTTATATTTTCCGGTTTGTTATAGTTTACAAGTAAATTAAGCATAAAATAATTAGAACCATATGGATGCTGATTATATGGGGGATCAAGATAGGCAAGATCCACTTCAGGTTTATCTATAACTACTGTATTTGAATCTCCCTGAAATACTTCTACCTCACACTCATATTTACTAAAAACCGGATATTTAAGTTCAATATTTCCAAGAATTCTAAGTAAAGCATCCTTATTATTTCCACCAAACTGGCCAATACCCGATTCTTTATTTTTGTAAAAGCCCTTAAAAACCCCTGAAGTATTAGCATGAATAGAGGCTTCTGAAAGCAAAGGGGCAAGAAAATAATCCTGATAGCTATCATCAATATTATCTATAAGCTGTCTTACCGTATCCAGATATAGTGCATTACTTGTAGTATAAAAAACTCTTTCTCCATGCTCTATAACTGTATCTGATACAGGAGAATACATATCACTTATAAAGCCCTTTAATCTATAGCCATCAGAGAGTTTTAAAAACAGATCATTATAAATTTCTTTTAAAATTTTCTCATCCAGTTCGTGTCGATTGGTTAAGTAACATCTGTTTGTAACCCGGGAATAATCTTCAAGATCATTAACTAAAAGTTTTTCTGAATGTTGCTTAAAGTATCTTGCAGTAACACCTGAACCGGAAAAAACATCAAAAATATTAAGCTTTTCTTTTGCAAGTCTTTCCTTAACAAAGGAAACTCCCTGACCTATAAAATTCAAAAGAGCCCTTTTGCTCCCTATATATGTTATAAGCTGTTTACTTAAATATTCCGGATTTTCTTCATCGTATAAATTTTCAAAATCAAGCTGCATAAGTTTAATTCTATACTTTAAAAGGACTGAGGATCAATATTCAAACTAATAAACAAATAAGGGATTACAAAATTACAAAAGAGTATTGCTCAAAAACATTTGTATTGATACCATCCGAAGAATGATATTGGATATAAAAAAAAATCTTAATTTCCTGCTTAAAGAGATAACAATAGTAAAGCAAAGAAACAATTCAAATCCTACAGTAAAGGGTTTGGTCTATGATTCCAGAGATGTAAAACCAGGGTTTTTATTTTTTGCCTTAAAGGGTATTCATACAGATGGTCATAATTTCATTTCCACCTCAATAAAAAACGGAGCAAGTGTAATTATTCACTCAGATGAACTGGATGAATACAATTCAGAAATTACATATATTAAAGTAAAGGATTGCCGTTTTGTAATGTCTCCGGTTTCTGCTGCTTTCTATGATTACCCTTCAAAAAAACTAAAGATTATTGGTGTAACAGGAACAAATGGCAAAAGCACTACAGTTTCCATGATATATCAGCTTCTTTCTATGGCCGGCTTTAAAACCGGCTTTATATCTACAGTTCAGTTTGATACAGGAACAGGACCTGTAAAAAATTACTATAGGCAATCAACCCCGGAAGCTACAGAGATACATAAAATACTGTACGAAATGATACAAAACGGTTGCACCCATGGGGTTATAGAAGCAACTTCACATGGGCTTTCTATTATCAACAACCGTCTTGGTAATGTAAAATTCGACGGAGCAGTTTTTACAAATATAAGTCATGAACATCTTGAATTCCATAAAACAATTGATAAATATGCAGATGACAAAGCAAACCTTTTCCGTTCATTGGATCCAAAGACAGGTTTTGGAATAATTAACCTTGACGATACATATTCGAAACAATTTCAACTGGCTACGAATGCAGATATTTTTTCTTACAGTATAGATAAAAAGAATACAAGCATGAAAGCTGAAGAAATAACAGGAACAGGAAATACAGCAGATTTTGTTGTTTTGTACAATCAAAAAAAATATAAAATCCATTTAAATCTTCCAAAAATATTTAATATTGAAAATTCAATGGCGGCACTTCTGGCAGTTATTAAGCTAACTGATATTGATATTACTACTTTTATTCCCCTAATGGAAAAAATTATCCCTGCAGAAGGGAGAATGATTTCTGTAAATATGGGTCAAAGTTTTAATGTTATGGTAGATTATGCCCATTCACCAGGATCCTTTAAATTACTCTTCCCTGAATTGAAGAAAATGTCTAAAGGGAAACTTATATCTGTTTTTGGATCTGCAGGAGAAAGGGATGTTGCAAAGAGAAAAACTCAAGGGGAAATTGCAGACAGCTATTCTGATATAATTATACTAACTGATGAAGACCCCAGAGGGGAAGATCCAATGGAAATTATCATGGATATAGCCTCAGGCTGTCCCAATAGAATAAAAGGCACTGATATTTTTTATATTCCTGACAGAAAAAAAGCTATTAGCTTTGCCTTTAGTATTTCTAAAAAAGATGATTTTGTTATTCTACTTGGTAAAGGCCATGAAAGTACAATAATATATAAAAATGGTTCAATTCCATGGAAGGAAAAGGATATTGCTGTTTCCATATTAAAGGAAATGGGATATTCAACCGGAAATATTAAGGATAGTAACAAATGAAAAATATTGTCATATTATACGGAGGAAAATCAGGAGAACATGAAGTCTCTTTACAATCAGGAGGATCAGTTTTTTTAAACCTTGATCGATCTCTGTATAATCCCATTCTTATTGGTGTTGATCATTCAGGAATATGGTACCTCCAGAAAAATACTGGATTTCAGAAAGACAAAAAATCATTAATACTCACCAAAAAAAAAGATACTGTTGTTTCAGCTATTCCAGGTATGGGACTTTTTTGTGATAATAAAAAAATTGAAGCTGACATAATATTTCCAGTTCTTCATGGAACTTTTGGAGAAGATGGAACACTTCAGGGACTTTTGGAACTTATCAATATACCCTATGCAGGCTCTTCTGTTTTGGGAAGTGCCCTGGGTATGGATAAGGCTGTCTCCAAACAGTTATGGATACAGGAAAACCTCCCCGTCGTTCCATTTCTAACAATTAGAAATGATGAATCAAATCAATTATCAAAATTAATCGAAAAAAGTATTAAAGAATTTGTATTTCCAATTTTTGTAAAACCTGCAAACGCAGGATCCTCTTTAGGAGTTACCAAAACTAATTCTGTAGTGGAATTGGAAAAAGGAATAAATAACGGATTTAAATATGACACAAAACTACTAATTGAACCGGCTGTTACAGGAAGAGAAATTGAATGCTCGGTTATTGGGAATTTTTCGCCAGTCAGTTTTCTACCCGGAGAGGTTATTTCATCAAATTTTTACGATTATGACTCAAAATATATTCACCCTGAAACTGTAGAACTTATAACTCCTGCTGTTTTATCTGAGTCAGAAATAATTTCTATTAAGAAAATTGCTGAAAAAGCCTATACAACAGTTAATGCAGAAGGTTTCGCAAGAGTTGACTTCTTTATAGAAAAAAAATCTGGAAATATTCTTATTAATGAAATAAATACACTACCTGGGTTTACGGAAATAAGTATGTTTGCAAAACTATGTGACGTTTCAGGACTGCCCTATAAAGATATGTTAACCAGAATAATTCAGCTGGCAGAAGAACGATATAAAAGAAAAAACAAATTAATTTTCAGAAAAGAATAGCAATTGTATCGAAGCTACCAATGCTCGTGTGAAATAACCCTGGATTTAAGTTTTCTCTTTGTTAAAATGGGATTCTCATCAGGATATCCCAGAAGTAGAAGCATAACTACCCTCATGGAATATGGAACACTCAAAATATCTTTAATTTCCGCCTCATCATATGTTGTTACAACACAAGCACCCAGTTTTTCTGCTCTGGCCTGTATCATCATAAAAGCTATTGCCATAGAAATATCTATAGGATACGAAGGCTGACCATTAGGCATGGTATACTCTGTATTTGTAGTACATGCTGCTATTATAACAGGTGCTAATCGTACATGATCCTGACCATAAGCTGCATCAGTAATTTTCGATTTGACCTCTTGTTCTGTACATGCTATGAATCTCCAGGGTTGCCGATTTTTTGCGGATGGTGCTCGTACTCCTGCGTCAAGAATTCTTCCCAAAACCTCTGATTCAACAGGTTTTGACAAATATTTTTTTATTGAAACCCAGTTTTTTATTTCATCCAAAATCTGCATAAGGCCTCTTATCTTGACGATATATGAGAATTTCACGTATTGTAGAACTACATGAAAAGAATCTATCTTTTAATCACTCTTCTTCTTGTTTATGTTGGGCAAACTTCAGCAATAAACTTATCCAACAATTCATACTATCATATATTGGAAGATATTAACACATTTTCTTCTTTTTTTTCAAGAACAGAAAATTCTGTTGGAGAAACAGAAGCACTGGATTTTATTGAACAAAGACTTCTGAAAAATAACATAAATTTTAAAAAATATGAACTTAAAAACTCTGAAATAATAACTTCAGGATCTTCTACAATAGATGCAATAATACCAGGTAAATCCGGAAATGAAATATTTCTGATTTTCCCTTTAAATAATCGACCGGATGCTCTGCCAGGAAGAGATGGTTCGGCTAATCTTGCTTCTGCACTATTTCTGGCAACAGAACTAAAAAAAATGGACTTACCGCAAATTGTTCATATTATTTTTATGGGTGCAGAACTTGGAGACGGATCAAACTATCCATTGGGCACAAGAGATTATCTGTCAAATTATTATCCTGATTTTAATTCAGCATTTTTTTATTTTGATTTTAATTCAATTCCTGATGAAATTATTATAAATCACTCAGGAACAAGAGCTATCTCCCCATTATGGATTCTCAAAAAAAGTATTAATGCCCTAAATCAATCAGGAATAAAATATACAAGCAGATCCGGAATAAATTTAGTAAATAGATTGGGACTTAATGATAATTCTTCTATAATAGATAATTATTTTGAAAATGACCTTCCCGTTATCAGCTTTAAAGGCATATATTCCGGATTTTATACTCCTAAAATTGAGCAAGTCTCTGCACTAAATACATTTTTTATGAAACTTACATTAAAAGGAGGAGGTCTTATTCCATCAAATTCTGACTGGGATAGTCATTACTTATTTATAAAAATAATGAATAGAGAAATATTTATAAATGAAACAAACTATGTAATATTTCTCCTGTTACTAATATCAATAATTATCATATATCCGTTTATTGCTGACAAAAGATTTAAAAAATATTTAAAAACTATTCTAAATCATTTATGGAATATTCCGGTTATTTTTTTTATTATGTTTCTGCTGCTTTGGATAAGTACTATTATTATTAATATTATCTCTCAAATACAGTCTTATCCCCGCTTATGGGAAAATCTCCCATTTCATTTTCTAACTTTAAAACTCAGTCTTTCCTTATTTATATTTCTTCTTACCTTAAGGTTTTTCAAAGGAATTCATTTCTCAAAGAGAGGCTCCTTTTACAGTGCAGCAGCTTTGGTTTTTATTATTATGGATTTTCTTATACTTATATCCATAGATATAGCATTCTCATATTATCTACTTCCGGTTTTATTGTTTACATTTTTTTTCACAATTGTGAGGAACAGATGGATTAAGCTTATTTTTCTTATACTATCCATTCTTGTTTTATTAGGTGGTATAATCAATATTTTTCTTTTAAATGTTATAACTATTGAGAAACTTGTTATATTATCTCCAGTAAAAGGAAATCTAATAATTACAGCAAATATGATACCTGTTGCTCTGATGATTTTCCGACTTCAATTTCTATTTCATCGGAACCGTAAATCCAAATACCTGGTTATGGCAGGAGATATCTTTTTAGGGATACTTAGTATTGGTCTTTTTATATACCTGGCAACAGTCAACCCTTTCACAGAAGATAGAAAACAGACTCTTCAAATTAATGAAAACATTTTACTGGACAAGGGAACGAGAGAAATTTCTTTCAGCAGTCCCGGATCAATTGGAAAACTACTGTACAGCAGCTCTTCAAAAATAAAAGAAATAAAAACAAAAAATAGAAATTATTCAATATATGAGGAACAACCATTAGCCTCCCCCCGAATTGAGCTCAAAAAAGTAAGTTTTCTAAACAGATCCCGGTACACAATTACAATCGACTCTAAATATAAACCACATAATATAACTGCAACTCTAAAAGGACAGGAAAATATTTTACTGTATAATTCCAATAAACATTCAAATAATATAGATGAAAAAACAAGCAATTTTTTAATAGAAACTAATCCTGTAATGCCATATAAGCTAAATTTTACCTTAAACCAAAATTTTAAAGGGAATATTCTGGTCAAATTATATTTTACAGACTATCCATTGATGGTAAGAAATATTTCAGAAAATTTTTCATCTGTGCATAATATTATCTTCGAAAAAAAAATAAGTATTGGTGACTTGTGAGATATCTATTAATTTTGTCTGTTTTTGACTTTTTTCGCCAGTTCTACTGCTTTGTATTAAAGAAGAGCCCTATTATCAAATTTAAAAAATGCGGGATAACGCAAAAAGTATTATTGGACAGTCAGATTGACAGTATGCTACTCATGAATTAGGATGTTTAATATGAAAAATAAATATTTTATTAGTCTATTGGTATTATTATTGGCACTATTCCTTTGTTTCCCTTTATCAGCTAAAGTTGTAGATACGGATCTGGGGCGAAGTTTTATAAAAATTTTTCCGAAATTATCAAACAATTATATTGATCTTAATGGGAACGGAGAACTTGACCGTCTTGAAGATATGGATGAAAAAATTCCTGATTCCAGAGTAAAAGACGGGATTATCCAGGTTCAGGAAATACTTGATTTTGTACAGATAAATTTTAGATTTATTTCCATGGATAAATTAAAATCAATAAAATCTGCTCTAAGTAATGCCTCTGGTGAAATACCGGAATTAATTTCTCTTAATTATTCCAGTTTAATCGATGGGATTATTTCCGAAAAAGAGCGTTTGGGAGCAAATGACCTGTATCTTACACCTTCTGCCATGGCTGCTGCAAAAGATAAAATGGCTGGGTTTATAGCGACAATGCTGAATGCATATAGAAAGGAAGAAAAGCAGTATGAGGATGCCTTTTCAAAGGCAAATAAAGAGTTGTTTCGAATGATAGAAGCAGGATACCCCCTCCCTGATCTGAATAAAGATGACAAAAAACTTTTAACAAATCTTACTATAAATTCCATAATTAAGGAAAAAGACAGCAATATAGACAAAGTACTTGCAGCAGTACGAACTCTTGGACGTCTAAAATCCAGAGAAGCTATTCCTTATTTAAAAGATCTTCTTAATTCTGACAATTACAGTCTCGAAGCCACTATTGCTCTTGGGAATATCGGAAGTTCAGAAGCAAGACAAACCTTATTAGATAAATTAAAACAGGTAAAATCCGGAAAATTAAAAAATGCTCTCATACTTGCTTTAGGTAAAACAGGTGGAGAAGAGAGTGTTCAGGTAATTCTTTCCATGCTTAATACAGGTGATGAGGAAATAGATCCTAATACAGAAAAAACTGTTCTCACAGCCTTGGCTGATATTACTAAGAATGGCATAAAAAACAGAAAAGTTTACTCAATTTTAACTGAATACCTGAAAAGCACTGATCCGGAAATAAGAATTATCGCAATCAGCGGCATTGCTGCTTATAAAACAGCTGCTGCAACAGCTCTGCTTGTTCCAATTTTAAAAACTGAAAAATCTGAAAAAGTTGAAATTCAGTTAGTTAAATCTTTAAGTACAGATATTAATCCCAGCACAATTTTATCTTTTTCAGCTTTGTTACAGGATTCAAAAACCTCAGATGAACTGAAAAAAGTACTAATTGATGCTATTGGAATAAATAGTAATGGCTTTAAAGCTGTTACACCAGTTGTTAATTCTTTAGGGAGCAAAAATAAGGAAGTTAGAGATGCTGCATCAAAATCACTTGAAAAACTCTACATTCAGAACAGTCCAATTGTAATTAGTGGAATAAGCAGAGGAATTATTCAAAACAAAAAAGAGATGTTTCAGGAGGAAGCATCTGGTTTACTATCCAAACTTGCAGATCCCGGATCAGTAGTAACAGTTTTAAATCTTTTAGGTTCACCATATCCGGAAGTAAAGAAAAATGCTACATGGACACTGTATAGAATGAGTCCTGCTAATAATGTAAAGGTTGTTAGTGAACTTCAGAAACTTGTACCAAGCGAAACAGAGTCAACTGAAGTAAGAATAAATGCTGTCAGAGCCCTTGGAGCTATAGGTTATGATTCTGCAAGACAGGAAGTATGGAAAACAATACTTACCACTCTCAAACTTAAAGATCCAAAATACAGGATGTTAAAATTATATGGAATCAGAGCTCTTGGAGAAATGAAAACTGTAAATCCTGATATTACAAACAATCTTGTATCTGTCGCTTCCCGGGAAAGGGATGAAACACTGCAACTTGCTGCTGTAAACTCACTTCGAAGTCTTTCCCCCTCAGATTCCAAAATCGAAAAGGTGCTTATTAGCACCTTTAAAAGAAATGATAGTGAGAAATTAAGAATTTCACTTCTGGAAGCCCTGGGAGATATGGGATCATTGGAAACTTCAAACCTGGCAGCAGTTCTTCTAAAACCCGATGTATCTGCTTCAATTAAGGAAAGAACCATTTATGTTCTTTCACATATTGGAAATGAAAAATCGCTATCTTTACTACTTGATATAAGTAATGATAGTGAGATATCAGAATATCTTATGGGAACTCTTGAAGATGCAGACAGAGAAATATTATCAGCCCTGGTTCATAGAAGATTAAAAACAGAAACTGATTCAGACAGGATGGCCATTCTCGAAAATCTGAATAGTGAGTTTGAAAGCTATTGAAAGCTATTTGTGATCTTTTTATTAGAAAAACTTTTGTGTTTAATAGGCAAATGAGTTAAATAATGTATTTTGTTATAGAAAACTGAAATAGCAACATAGCAAAAGCTGGTGAATAAAGTGACAGGTGCAAATACTACAATTAGCAAAAAAATATATTTCCATGTTGACATGGATGCTTTCTATGCCTCTGTAGAACAGGAAGATTTCCCTGAGTACAGAGGCAAACCGGTCATTATTGGTGCAAGTCCCGGACATAGAGGGGTTGTAGCGGCCTGTTCATACGAAGCCAGAAAGTTTGGCGTACATTCAGCCATGCCAATTTCCCAGGCATATTCCAGATGTAAAGATGGTATTTACCTGCCAGTAAGAATGAAAAGATATTTGGAAGTAAGTAGAAAAATAATGTCTGTTTTTAGTGATTTCACACCGGAAGTTACTCAAATTTCTGTTGACGAAGCTTTCTTAAATATGACTGGTACAGAAAAGCTATTCGGGACTCCTGAAGAAGCAGCGTATAAAATAAAAACTAGAATAAAAGCCACCACAGGTTTAAATATATCTATTGGAATCGCACATAATAGATTTCTTGCAAAATTAGCATCAGAATACAAAAAACCCAATGGTCTTTACATAGTCCGTAAGGGAGAGGAACTAAGGTTTATAGATTCAATTAAACTTGGAGATCTATGGGGACTTGGTAAAAAAACTCTTACCCGACTGGAAAATAATAATACATTTACAGCAAAAGACCTACGAGCAATGGATAAGACACAGTTAAAGGCTGTCCTGGGTAATTCATCAGGAGATTTTCTTTATAAAATTGCAAGAGGAATGGACCCCGGAATGTATACCGGAGAAATTAAAAATAGATCTGTAAGTAATGAGATAACTTTTGGGGAGGATACAAAGGATCCTGAAGTTTTAAAATTAACTTTAATGGAGCTTTCATATAAAATTATATTCAGGACTCTTGAAAATGAGGAAAGGGGCAGAACTGTACAGTTAAAATTAAGATATTCGGATTTTACAACTATCACTGCAAGAGAAACCCAAACTTCCCCAATTATCTCTGCTGAAGAATTATATAATATTGCAAATAAACTTTTGAAGAAAAAATGGAGAAAGGCTGAGGCCATTCGTCTAATAGGTTTAGGTCTTGGTTCACTGGAAAATATTAATACACCAGGACAGATTGACCTCTTTGAAAGTAATTATGAGCAAAGTAAAAAGATAGAGCACGTTGCAATGGCTATTAGAAAAAAAGGGCAAAAGATTACAAAGGCCAGTTTGATGAATAGAAATATAAGGGATAACTGAGCTCATTTTATTTCTGTAATCTTCTTTACCCTCAAAATATTTATTAAATACCAATTTAAAGATATTTTCATTATTTTGGGCGGCATTAAACAGTGTACCTTAATTTTATACTGCCAAATATCTGTTTTGCTAAATAACCATCTATATCCCGGAATATGGTTTTTATTCAGCCTTTCTTTCCATTTAGAATTTCACTCCAGGCAGGTTTTGTATAAATCTTATCCCACACCCTTATAATGCTCAAGGTGCTTAACACTGTCAGAATTGTCCAGAATTATACAAACAGTATCCAGCCTTGCCAAACCATCATAATGATTAAAAGCAATGTACATTTCTGCAGTCTTTCTCATACGATTCAGTTTCTTTTTTGTAAGGGTATCTTCAGGCATACCTCTGTCTTTTTTTGATTTTGTACGAACCTCTACAAAGACAAGAAAATTATCTTTTTCAGCAAGAATATCAATGTCCGAGTGACCTATTCTATAATTACGCTTTAATATAAGGTAGCCTGAGTCCTGTAAAAATTCCACAGCAATTAGTTCTCCTTTTTGTCCTAACTCGATTCTTTTCCCGGAACTTTTTTTCTGATCATATTCACTCATTCGATAGTACCTGGTCTGTACTGAAGAGCTTCTGCAATATGCTTTTCCTGAACATCCTCCACTTCTTCGAGATCTGCAATTGTTCTTGCAAGTTTAATTATCTTTAAATAAGATCTGACTGATAACTGAAAAAATTGAGCTGCATCCGTAAGCATTGAGTGTGATTTAGCACCCAGAGGCACATATTTTCTAATTAGCTTATTTTTCATTTCAGCGTTGGTATGGATAGAATCATTACTAAATCGATGCTGCTGTATAAGTCTGGCTTTTGAGATTCTTTTTCTTATTTCAGCTGATGTTTCATTTATATTAGAATTTCTAAACCCCCTTGCAAGCTTTTTTATATTGACTACAGGGACATTCACATGGAGATCTATTCTATCCAGAATGGGTCCGGAAAGTTTTTTTCGGTAGCGAAGAATTTCTCTTTTAGTACAAGTGCACTCTTTTGTATCATCATTTAGATAACCGCAGGGACAGGGGTTTGCAGCTGCAACAAGCATAAATCTGGATGGATAAGTAGCTCTTTCCAGACTTCGTGATATAGTTAACTTACCGTCCTCTATGGGTTGTCTTAAGGCTTCTATTACAGATCTTGGAAATTCGTTAAATTCATCAAGGAAGAGTACCCCTCTGTGAGCCAGGCTTATTTCTCCTGGCTGAGGGTGTGTTCCTCCTCCGACCAGACCGGCCTGGGATATAATGTGATGAGGAGATCTGAATGGTCGAGTAACAATCAGGGAACCTCCGGGTGGAATATTTCCGGCACTGGAATATATTTTTGTAACTTCAAGGGATTCCTCATCTGTTAGAAGAGGCATTATTCCGGGTAGAGCCCGGGCAAGCATTGTTTTACCGGATCCCGGAGAGCCAATCATTAATATATTGTGTCCACCGGCTGCAGCTATTTCCAGTGCTCTCTTAGCCTGTTCCTGGCCTAATACTTCCGACATATCAAAATCTATTATTTGCTCAGTAGTAGCTTCCGGAGGCTTATAAATACAGGGTTCGATATTAATTTTTGAGTTAAAATATTTAATTAACTGGTTAAGATTTTTAACAGGATAAACATTAATCCCGTTTACAACAGAAGCCTCATTTGCTGATTGTTCCGGAACAAAGATCGAATCCATTTTATTTTCTTTAGCAAAAGCTGCTGCCAATAGAGCTCCTTTTGTATGCCGCAGAGAACCATCCAGAGATAGTTCTCCAAAAAAAATAGAATTCTCTGGAATTGTAAAGCCATTAATATCAGAAAGTATACCTACAGCAATTGGAAGATCATAGAAGGCTCCATATTTAGGTACATCCCCAGGAGCCAGGTTGACCGTTATTCTACGTAATGGAAATTTTAAATTTGAGTTTATAAGAGCAGTTCTTACTCTTTCCCTGCTTTCAGCAACAGCTTTATTGGGAAGGCCAACAATCTCAAACGTTGGAAGACCTTTATCTGCAATATTAACTTCCACATCTATTCTGATAGTTATTAAACCTGAGAATGAAACAGATGTAACTTTAAATAACATTACTGCCTCCATTTATCAGGTAATATTTACCTTCATTTAATTTAAGATGTCTTTTTAGAGAAAGAACGGTTATGTCTGCTCCAATTTCAGGTATTTTTTTTTCTACAGACCTTGAGAGCTCATCTATACTTAAAGGTTCGTTAGCAAGAAGTTTTAATATTTTTGTCTGAGTTCTGTTTAATCCGTAAAATTCTTTATTCGAAAACAATTCATTGTTTTTTGTTTTTCCATATTCAGAAAGAATATCCTGAACATCTGTTACTATTTGAGCTCCATTTTTAATTAAATTAGCAGTTCCTATGGATACAGAACTTGTAAGAGGTCCCGGTACTGCAAATATTTTTTTATTATATTTTTTTGCAATTTTCGCTGTAATTAATGCACCGCTTTTTACTCCCGCTTCCACAACCAGTAGTATTGGAGATAATCCGGCAATAATTCTATTTCTTCGAGGATAGGTCCATAGTGCCGGAGGTGTATCTCCAGGGTATTCAGAAACTATAAGACCATTATTTTTTATTATTTTTTCATGTAAATTGATCTGATATTCAGGATGTATCAGATCAATTCCACAAGGCATAACTGCAATTGTTCGACCGCCTATTTCAACTGCAGCACTGTGAGCCTGGGCATCAATGCCATACATAAAGCCCGAAACAACAGTTATTCCTTCAGGTGCAACTGCAGAAATTATAAGATCGGTAATAATTTCCCCATACCTTGTCATTTTTCTGGAACCTACAACACTAAGAGTTTCTGAAAAAATATCTGAATCCCATTCTTTTTTAAAATATAGTTTAGGAGGCGGATCTTTTATCTGTCTTAATAAATAAGGATATTCATTGCTGTTTATATCGATATAGTTCATAGTTTTCTCCCCGGTTATATGGGCGAGAAGCCAATTTGCCGGCGACCCGCCCCTTTTACTACTTTAGTATGGGGAAATTTGCTCTGGTGCTTCATAAAAAATAATAATTTAAATTTTTACGTTATTTTTTTAACAAGCTTTCTTATTTCAGAAACCATATAAAATGAACCTGTAACCAGAATAGGTGTATTACTTTCGGAAAGCTTCAGTGCTGTATTATACGCTTCAACAGGATTTCTTATCAGCTGTACATTATTGCAGTATTGACTGAACTTTTCAAAAACATCTTCAGGATAACTTTCCTTAAATGATCCTGGCGTAGAAATAATTATTTCGTAAAAATGGGGAGACAACAGCTTTGCCATTTCGGAAGGATTTTTGTCAGCAACAGACCCAAAAATAAGTATTCCTTTTCTGTTAAATATACTATTCAGGGTTTCCAAAAGATTTTTGATTGATACGGGAGTATGAGCCCCGTCAAAAACAAAATTTGAGCTTTTATTTGTTATAATCTCAAATCTGCCGGGAAGTTTTGCTTTGTTTATTCCTTTTATAAGAAGTTTTTTTAAATCCATATCCGGCTGTAGTAATTCCAGTAAAACCAGCCAGGCCAGAAGTGCATTGGCTGCCTGTACAGCACCAATGGCAGTTAGATTAAATTGAATATTTTTGTTATCAATTGTAAATAAAACTACTGTACCTGCTAAAGTAACCGATATTTTCAAAATTTTTATTGAGTCATTCAGGTATATTAGGGGAGCCTTCATAGTTTGAGATTTTTCTTTGATCTGTTTATAGGATTTTTTCAGTTGTTCTCCGGAGAAAACTGGTGTTTCAAATTTAATAATCCCTGCTTTTTCAGTCGCAATTTTTTCTATGGTATCACCAAGAATATCTGCATGTTCCATTTCAATATGCGTTATAACTGAAGCAACTGGTATAATTACATTTGTAGCATCAAGACGCCCACCAATTCCAGTTTCTATAACAGCCCATGTACATTTTGATTTTTTAAATATCATAAAAGCCATTAGTGTAAGGAGTTCAAAGGTTGTTGGTTCATTACTACCGGTTTCATCATCAAGAATAAATGTTTTTATCTCATCAGCTATTTCGGAAGCAGTTTCAATATATAGTTTATCGTCAAAGAACTTTCCTGCTAATGAGATCCTTTCTCTATAGTCAGTAATATGAGGTGAAGAGTACATTCCTGTCTTCTCTCCAGCTGTATTCAAGGCTGAGGCCAAAAACATAGCAGTAGAACCTTTTCCCTTTGAACCTGCTATGTGTATACTTTTAAACGATTTTTCGGGATTTCCAAAGTGATTCAGAAGCTTTTTCATTCTATCAAGCCTGTAATCTCTTATGGTCTGTTTTTTTGATCTTTCAAAATTTATAAAAGATCCAATATAGTAGAATGCCTCGTCTACAGATTTGAATATATTACTCAATTTATTTTTTCTCTCTCAATTTCAGGGCATTCCCATGAGTTTCAAAACCCTCATAATCAGCTAGTGCAATTACATGTTCTTTAAAATCTTCATAACCGTTTTTATCTGCATAAACAACAGATGAATATTTTATAAAATCTCTAACTGATACGGCAGAGTATGTTTTTGCAGCTCCACCTGTTGGCAGTACTGCATTAACACCGGTTACATAATTTGCTGCAGAGAAAGGTATGTTTTCTCCCATAAGTACCTCACCGGCATTTTTGATAAGTGAAAGTGTTGAAAATGGATTTTCTGTTTTTAACTGAAGGTGTTCAGGTGCAAAGGCATTAACCAGATCAGCTCCTTTTTCTATATTTTCTACAAGAAAAATAGCGCCATATCCGTTAAATACATCAGAAACAAAAGTTTTACGCGGTTCTCCAAGTTTATTAATAAGATTTTCAATATGAAAAGCTGTTTTTTCAGCAGATTTTAAAGATGTTGTTATAAGTATAGCAGAAGAATCTGAACCGTGCTCCGCCTCCACAAGCAAATCCAGTGCAAGTTTCCACGGATCTGCTTTGTCATCTGCAAGAATAACAGATTCACTTGGTCCAGCCGGGAGCCCCACATCCACTGTCCCATAAAGAAGACGCTTTGCAGCTGTTACATACATCGATCCAGGGCCTGTAATCTTGTTAACCAGAGGTATGCTTTCTGTTCCATAGGCAAGAGCAGCGATACCCTGCGCTCCTCCTACACGGTAGACTTCATTTATTCCGCAGAGTTTTGCCGCATACAGACAGCCCGGATCAACAAGACCATCCTTTCCCGGGGGGGTAATAACACAAATTCTTTTCACCCCTGCAACAACTGCCGGAACAGCAAGCATATACAGCATAGAAGGGAAACGACCTCTACCTCCTGGGACATATAATCCCAAAGATTCTATAGGGATGGCTTTTTCTCCAGCAAAAAGACCTGGCCTTATTTCATCAAAGTTCATGGTAGTTGGTTTTTGTGTTTTGTGAAATTGCATAATATTATCAATTGCATACTTTAGAGCATCTTTAACTTTCGTTGAAAGATTCTTTTCTGAAGCATCAATTTCTTCTTTACTTACTCTTAACTCTTTCTCTGAAAAATCTATACCATCAAACTGTAGTGTATATTTCAGAAGTGCTTTGTCTCCATTTAATCTTACGGAGTTTATTATTTCTGACACGGATTCCATAACATTGGATATATCAGATTCTGAACGTTTGAGAAAAAAATCTTTCTTATCTTTTGGAATATCATTCCATACTAAAATTTCAGGTTTCATTCCTACTCTCCTCCATAAAAAATTACTCTACAATAGTCTTCCTCTCTGGTCAATGTTGACAGGAGACTAATAGGATATACAATTTAATCTGTTGATAAAATATTGAAGCATATCTATAATGCTTTACATGGATCTTTTTGGGAACATATCTGCTGTTACAAATATAATCAGACCACTTCTGGATGTGGGGATACTTTCATTTCTTATATATCAGTCATACAAGATACTTATTCAAACCAGAGCCGTGCAGCTCATAAGAGGAGTATTTGTTGTAGGAATTTTTTATCTTGCTGCTTTTCTTCTTAAACTGGATACAATACTATGGATAATGAACAGACTGGCAACAGTTTTAGTAATAATTATAGCAGTAGTCTTTCAGCCTGAACTTAGATCTATTTTTATAAGGGTTGGGCAGGGACAATGGTTCCGTTTTTCACATAATACCAATACATTTCATGTTGATACCATTATAAATGCTGTAGAAATACTTTCAAACAGAAGAAGGGGGGCTTTAGTAGTTTTTCCCCGAAGAGTTGGAATTAAAAATATAATTGATTCAGGAACTAAAATAAATGCTGATATTTCGTCCAGTCTTATTTTAACAATTTTTGGACATGATACGCCATTACATGATGGTGCAATTATAATTCAGAATGGAAAAATAATTGCAGCAGGTTGCTTTCTTCCCCTAAGTGAACAAGTTGATATCCGGAGGAGTTTTGGTACCCGTCATAGAGCAGCTCTTGGTATAGCAGAGGATACAGATTCTGTAACACTGGTCGTATCTGAAGAAACCGGTGCTCTGTCTTTAGCCTATGATTCGAATCTTTTATATGATCTTGATACAAAAGAACTGGACAGGCGTCTTACCAGGCTGCTGAACTTCCCTGACGATGATGAAGACGAGGAAGACGAGGAGGTGCAAAATTATGAAAATTAGAACTCTCTTTGAACGTTCAATGCATAACTGGCCTATTAAAATTATATCATTAGTTGCAGCATTACTACTATTTTTCTTCTACAGAATTACATCTCTCGAAGAGCGTTTTTTTAATATTCCCCTCGCTGTTAAGATTCATGAAAACTTTACTCCGAAAGAAAATTATCCCGAAACTGTAAGAATAATAATAAGAGGAAGACCGGACGACATTAAATTGGTTTTGGAAGATGAAATTGAAGCTGTTGTTGATTTTTCAAAATATGACAGAGAAGGTGATTTTCGGGAGCCCGTACAAATACATAAAAAGGGGTTTACTTTGGACATTAACCCTTTGGAAATAAGGGTTGAGCCGAGGGAATTAAATTTATCGATTGAAGCCCTTATAGTTAAGACTCTTCCAGTCGTGCCTACTGTTATTGGTTTCCCTGAAAAAGGTTATGAACTTATACAGGATTTCATAACACCTTCTTCTGTTGAAATATATGGTGGTAAAAGTAAAATTGAAAATCTGACAGTTGTTCGTACGGAAGATATTGATATTGGTTCAAGAATTTCCGATTTTACGACCAGAGTCAGACTTAAGAAACCGGATCCCTCCCTGGCATTTTCCGGTGGAGCTGTCGTTGAATTTTCAGCATCTATAAAAGAACGTATAGAGACAAAAACAATGACAGCTGTTGATGTTATTGCCATAGATTTGGGAAACAATTTGAAA
>Ga0190306_1000237_pt1 | contig 21141 bp, 18 predicted proteins | sample 48700734_MG_FD_161657 | JGI IMG/M metagenome (GOLD analysis project Ga0190306, IMG submission 161657) | Hydrothermal vent sediment bacterial communities from Southern Trench, Guaymas Basin, Mexico - 4870-07-3-4_MG | ecosystem: Environmental > Aquatic > Marine > Hydrothermal vents > Sediment ... | reverse complement strand
GGGAATTTAAAGATAAGGTTAAAGAGCTTAAAGGGAATCTAATTGAACTTGAAAATTTAACTGAAATTTCTAATGGAATATATTCAACCGGAGAACTGATTGGAACTTATAAAGACGAACCTATTAGTGAACAGGTTTTACTATGCATTACAGAAAAAGGGCTGTCTATTATTACCGGATGTGCACACCCTGGTATTGTCAGTATTGTAGATAAGGCTGTAACTATATTTCCTGATCAGACCCTGAATACACTTATGGGCGGGTTTCATCTTTCTAAAATAAGTGAGAAAGAAGTGGAAGAAGTATATGGAAAATTAAAGAGTTATGGTTTTAAAAAATATGGGGGTACCCACTGTACGGGGGATTTTGCCAGACAGTTTAATACCTTTGATATTGCAGCTGGTTCCAGGATAGAATTGTAAAATGATAAAAATGGCAGTTTTTGCAGGAAATCCCGGAAGGGAGTATGAGAAAACCAGGCATAATATTGCCTGGATGGTTCTAAATGCAATTCCCGGGTCAGACTCTTTTAGTTGGAAAAAAAAGTTTAATGCCTGGTGGACTGATTATTATTCAGGGACAAATAAAATTATCTTTTTAAAACCGGAAACCTTTATGAATAATATTGGTAAAAGTGTTCAGGCAGCGGCTCATTTTTTTAAGATAGAACCTGAAGAGATAATAGTAATTCACGATGATCTGGAACTTCCTTTTGAGAAACTTGCGGTAAAAAAAGGTGGTGGTGCAGGTGGCCATAATGGTCTCCGGTCTATTACACAGCATTTGGGCAGTAGTAATTACTACCGCTTGCGTATGGGTATTGGACGACCTGTTCATGGCAGCGTTAGTTCATTTGTTCTTGGGAGGTTTACTCCGGATGAAGAGATTGGACTTAATTTTTTTTTAGAAAAGGGTTATGCTGAACTTAAGAATGTTTTAAGGGATGTTTATGATAAATGAACGAATTAATAAATTACGAAAAGTAATGAAGAGAGAAGGAGTTGATGCCTATATTATAAGCGGCAGTGACCCTCATATGAGCGAATATACTGCAGAGCGGTGGACAACACGAAGATGGATTACCGGGTTTACAGGATCTGCAGGATTAGTTGTAATAACTGCAGATAAAGCAGGCTTATGGACCGATTCCAGGTATTTTCTTCAGGCAGGGTTTGAACTTGAAAAAACAGAGGTAATCCTTTTTAAAGTTGGTTTACCAAATGTTCCGGGATATTTGGAATGGCTGGAAGAAGAACTTCATTCAGGGGCAACTGTTGGAAGTAATGTGTGGACAAGCTCTTTGGCAAATAAAAAAGATATAGAGTTGGAATTATCTACTTCGGGGTTAATATATAAAGGAACAGAAGACCTTCTGGATGAAGTATGGGAAGACAGACCTGATTTCCCTTGTAGACCCGTTGTTCAACTGGATATTAGGTATGCCGGTAGATCCAGGCTTGAAAAATTATCAGATATAAGAACCTGGATGGAGAAAGAGAATCTTTCCTGGTATCTTATTTCTTCTTTGCCCGATATTGCCTGGTCCTTAAATCTTAGGGGGAGTGATATTGAATTTAATCCCCTGTTTTTAAGTTATCTACTAATTTCAAAAAAGAAAGTATTTTTATACATAAATGAAGGACAGATTCCTCCGGAACTTGGGAAACTGCTTAATGCTGATGGAATTGAAGTAAAATCTTATAAAGAAATAGCAACTCATGTAAAGACATTAGAGCCTGGTCGAATAAATCTCGCACCTGAAAATACCAGTATGGGTGCTGCAAATATGTTTAAAAAAGATTGGGAACTGGTTGGGAAGAAGGATGTAACTGTTGGAATGAAGGCTGTCAAGAATGAAGTTGAGATAGCTTCTATAAAAAATGCCATGAAAAAAGATGGTGCAGCCCTTGTTCGTTTTATGATATGGCTGGAAGAAAACTGGCCAAAAGGACAAGTTACGGAGCTTGGTTTAGCGGAAAAACTCTCTGGTTTTAGAAGTCTTCAGGATGGATTTATGGGGTTAAGTTTTTCTACAATAGCAGGTTTTAATGACCATGGGGCAATAATACATTATTCTGCAGATGAAAAAAGTGTCTATACTTTAAGTTCTCCCGGAGCTTTACTCCTGGATTCAGGAGGACAGTATCTTGATGGTACTACAGATATAACCAGGGTACTGAAATCCGGGTATGTTGGAGAGGATATTATTCATGATTATACTCTCGTGCTTAAGGGGCATATTGATCTTGCTCTGGCTGTTTTCCCGGAAGGAACCAAAGGAGTTCAGTTGGATATTCTAGCCCGGAAAGCCCTTTGGGATGAAGGTAGAAATTACGGTCATGGTACTGGTCATGGTGTCGGATTTTTTCTTAATGTTCATGAGGGACCCCAGGTAATAAGTACCAAGGCTGTGGATGTTGAAATAAAAGAAGGTATGATTACATCCAATGAACCTGGCATTTATATTGAAGGTAAATATGGTATACGAATAGAAAATCTTATTTTGGCGGTTACTTCCAGTATTGGGGAATCAGAAAATTTTATGACCTTCGATACTTTAACTTTATGCCCTCTTGAATTGGATCTAATTGATACTGCTATATTGACAGAACTCCAGATAGAATGGATTAATAACTATCATGAACGGGTTTATTCTGAACTCAGTCCGCTTTTGGAAGAAACGGAAAAGGTCTGGCTTAGAGCAAAAACACAGAGGATTTAATGAGTGACAGAACAAGGGTAATTAGAAAAGCATCCTGGGTAGGAATTATTGGCAATAGTTTTTTGGCAACAATAAAAATTGTTGCCGGAATACTCAGTGGCTCGCTTGCCCTTTTGGGAGATGGTATAGATTCTGCTACAGATATTGTTACATCAATTGTTACTCTTTTGGCATCTAAAATTGCAGAAAAGCCTCCGGACATGGAACATCCCTATGGTCATGGCCGGGCCGAAACTCTGGCAACAAAAACTTTATCCTTTATCATTTTTTTTGCCGGAGCACAACTTGCTTTTTCTTCGATTAGATATATATTAAGCGGTAGTGAGAGATCTGTTCCGGATGTCTATGCAGTATATTTTGTTATTGCTTCTATTTTTGGTAAAGCATTTCTTGCCTTTTACAAATATCGGGCAGGTAGAAAGGTAAACAGTTCCATGCTTATAGCAGATTCAAAAAACATGATGAATGATATTTTAATATCGTTTAGTGTTTTGCTTGGACTGGTCTTTACATTTATTCTTAAACTGCCTTTGTTGGATTTAATTACAGCTCTTCTTGTGAGTGCCTGGATTATGAAAGTTGGATTTGATATCTTTTTAGAAACAAATGTTGAGCTTATGGATGGTCTGGCAGATCATTCAGTTTATGATGAAGTTTTTGGCGCTGCCTGTGGTGTTGAGGGTGTGAAAAATCCTCATCGTACAAGAATTAGAAAGATAAATACTATGTATGTGATTGATATGGATATTGAAGTAGATGGTAATCTTTCTGTAACTGAGGGACATGAAATTTCAAAAAAAGTGCATGATTGTATTCAAAATCGGATTGAAAATGTATATGATGTTATAATTCATGTGGAACCTTTGGGAAATGAAGAAAAAGCAGAAAAATTTGGATTGTCCAAAGATTCAATGTAGGGGCAGGGCTTGTCCCTACCCACACAGATGTGATAGTTAACTGAATACAGAAGTTATAACAATGTAGGGGCAGGGCTTGTCCCTACCCACACAGATTTGATAATTGACACTGTATCTAAAACAGAATACAGGTGTTATGGGGGAAAAATGGTTGAAGCATTAAAAATAAATAAAAATTTTGCAAAACGAAAAGGACCCGTTGTTCTTGTTATTATGGATGGAGTGGGTTTTGGCAAGTATAAGGACGGTGATAGTTTTGCTGCAGCACATACAGAAATTCTTGATAATCTAATGGCAGAGAATCCTATGGTTAAACTAAAAGCCCATGGAAAGGCTGTTGGACTGCCTGATGACGGAGATATGGGAAATAGCGAAGTAGGCCATAATGCAATAGGCTGCGGCAGAGTTTTTGATCAGGGAGCAAAGCTTGTTTCAAATTCCATAAAGACAGGTAAAATGTTTGAAGGTGATGTCTGGCAAAAATTAACAAATAATGTTAAAGAAAAAAACAGTACACTGCATTTTCTTGGTCTTCTTTCAGATGGAAATGTACATTCCCACATCGATCACCTCAAAGCTATGATTATAAGAGCTAAAGCAGATGGGGTGGAACGTGTTAGAATACATGCTCTTCTTGATGGAAGAGATGTTGGAGAGACTTCAGCTTTCGATTTTTTTGATCCCTTTGAAGATTTTCTTACAGAACAGCGATCTGAAAATTTTGATATTGCAATTGCTTCCGGTGGTGGAAGAATGGTAATTACCATGGATAGATACAATGCCAACTGGAATATGGTTAAAGAAGGCTGGGAAACCCATGTTCTTGGTGAGGGAAGGGCTTTTGAATCTTCACATGAAGCAATAGAAACTCTTAGAAAAGAATCCGGAGCTATTGATCAGGATATAGCCCCATTTGTAATAAATGATGGATCCGGTCCTGTCGGAACAGTTGAAGATGGTGATAGTTTTATACTGTTTAATTTTAGAGGTGACAGAGCTCTTGAGATAACTGCTGCTTTTGAAACTGGTAATACATTTGACAGATTTGATCGGAAACGTATACCGGATATAGAATATGCAGGAATGATGGAATATGATGGGGATCTTCATGTCCCTGCTCAGTATCTGGTTTCCCCTCCATCAATAGATAGAACCATGTGTGAATATCTTACAGCAAGTGGTGTAACTCAGTATTCTATAAGCGAAACCCAAAAATTTGGGCATATTACATACTTTTTTAATGGTAATAGAAGTGGTAAATTTAGTGAAGAATTGGAAACTTATGTTGAAATACCTTCAGATGTTCTTCCTTTTGAACAGCGTCCATGGATGAAATGTGCAGAAATTGCAGATAATGTAATAAAAACTATAGAATCCGGGGAATATGATTTTATAAAAATGAATTTCCCAAATGGAGACATGGTAGGACATACCGGCAATTATGAAGCAGTTATATGTTCTTTAGAAGCTCTCGATTTAAGTATTGGGCGCCTTAAAACTGTGGTGGAAAAAGCCGGTGGAGTAATGATAATTAGTGCAGATCATGGAAACTCTGATGATATGTTTGAACATAATAAGAAAACAGGTGAGCTTGTATATAAGGAAGATGGTACCCCAAAGGCAAAAACTTCCCACTCTTTAAATCCTGTACCCTGTATTATTTATGATCCTGCCGGTAATGGGGAATACAAATCTGAATTAAGAGAGGGGCTTGGCATCAGTTCTTTGGCCGCAACTTGTATTGAGATGCTGGGGTTTGTTGCTCCAGCAGATTACGATGAAAGTGTATTAGATATGTAATGCTGTAGCAAGGCATGCCTTGCTTGTGTGCGGAAAAATTTAATAATCAGATTATAAGATTTACGGGTTTTTGGTAGGAAATGGATTAACCTTATTATATCTCCCTTTATCGTCTTTATATATACCGGATTTTTCGTAGATACGTACTTCAAAGTGAAGATGAGGACCCGTTGATCTTCCTGTATTTCCGATTAAGCCTAATTTCTGATTTGCTGAAACAAAATCGCCTTTTTTATATGTCGACATATTTTTCATATGTGCATAAAATGTAGCCCATCCTGTAGCTTCAGGATATAATGCTGATAATTCATCAAAAAGTGCATGTTTAATTGTTATGTGATTACCATAGCTCTCATCAAAACCCTTTTCTATAACTGTGCCGGGGTAGACTGCAACGATATCACCCGGTGGATTCCCCTTCCTAATAATTTCACCCGCATGATCCACATAGGATATATTACTGACATTAATAATATCAACAGCATAATGAGGGGTTGTCCCTCCGCTTCCAAAAGGGTTTTCCCTTGCTGTCATATAACCGTCTGTGATTCTAAATCCCTTTCCATCATTTCTTTCACTACTAAGCTTAACAGGATAGACCATTTTTGAAAAAACCGGATTCCATCTTGTTAGGGGAACAACAGAATCTCTGTTTGTTGCTAAAAATATTCTTGCCTGATACTCTTCGGTTGGCAATCTGGATATTTCATAAATTATTTCACTGTAAGTTGCTGCATTTGAAATATTATTTGCAATAAGTTTGTAAGCTTCCTTTCTTGCAGGAAGGTATCTTGTTAATTCTTCTGACATTCTAATAACGTTTAAATAAGAATTGTGCCGGTCAAACTCGAAATTTTTCTGATTATCTTTCACATCATTAACCAAAGTAGATAATTCTTCTTCAGTATTTTCAAAAAAATCATTTACCTTATGATCAACCTGAGTAGAGTATTCCTGAATTGAAGACTCCATTGTACTGTGAAATTTAACAATATTAAATACGTATATAAGGCTTAAAATAATTACCCCTGCAGCAATTGTGGATGAAATTACAATTGCTGTATATTGTGACAGAATCATGTTGAGTCTGTTTAATAAGCTCCCTCTGTCAGTGACAGGATTTAAAGCTAAATTGATATTAAGAATTTTTCCGGCCTGATTTAGAGTTTCTGAAAAATATGAACCTTTACTGGCCTGAATTGCCAGAATTATCTCTATTCTTGACATAAAATCGATACTTTCGTTCTTAATGTCCTTGTACATGACTGGAATACCCAGTTTATCAAGACTGGAAATATTCCACTGAGCACTGTATTTTAAATTCCAGCTGCGGTATACAATTTGACCTTTTAGGTTAGAAGATAGTATCTCCTGTATAAATAGTTCTTTTTTATTTATCATAAGGATATTTATCGTATATGTACCTGGAGTAACTCCGTTAAAGGTCATTCTTACCGGCTTTGTTGAGTATGATGTATCTGATTTAAGCCATTTCAAGGCTGTTTTTGCAATATCCACACTGTTTTCGTGAATTCCCGCTGCCATTATTCTTCCCGATCTAATAGTTTTATATCTGGTGTTGTTTGTTTTTAGGGTAGGTCAATTGATACAGAAGAGAAAATAATACATTTGTCAGCTTTTTTCAATAGCATATAAACCAATTTATTGTTTATAAAAAAAATAATCATTTTATTGTGCTTTTTCCTATAGATGATATATCTTTTTCTATATTCTTAATTTTACCTGACATCTGGTTTATTCTGTATTCAATGGAATTTAATATCCAAAACTGGAAATGATTAAATTTCTGTTGTGAATGTATCATCCAGACTATCTTAAAAGATACGAGAAGTATACTTAATTCCAGTGAAATAAACGGTGGAAGCCAATGGGTTGTAAGCTCAGTAATAAAGAAAAAACTTATTAGAAGTAGAAAAACAATATTAATTATAGTATCCAGTTTTGAATAGGCTGTTCCTCCCACTTTTCCCAGCATAGTCTTAATCTGGTCTTTCTCCTCATTATATTCTTTTATTTCCTTGATAATTTCATCTTTTATTCCTTCCAGATCTTCATCTGGATTTTTGGAATTTTGTTTATTTGTTTTATTCATATATTCCTCATATTAAAAAATGGCTTTCAGTATTATCTGAGAATATACTAAAGCAAAAACAAGCATTGTTGCAATTAATGGAAATAAGGAAGTTAAGCTTTTTGTCAGACTTGTTTTAAAGTGTTCATTTGTAACTATCAGGCAAATATGAACAGGGGACATCATTACACCCATAAAGCCAAATGAAAAGGCCAGAGATACTGTGGATAAAATTTGCACCAATGCAGGGTCAGACCCAAGAAGAGATATAGCTATAGGTATTGAAGCTCCGACAAATCCAACTGAAATTCCTGTTGTAAGACCACTTACAAAGGGTATTATCATTATAAGTGCTATAATAGGTATCCCCAAATTATCAAGTTCCATTCTCATTTGATCCATAAGAAGGATCCCGTCAGGTAGTTTTGCTTCAATAAATGCACCATAGATACCAACCAGCATAACAATCAGAACCATAACCAGCGGCTTTTTACTTAGGACTACACTTTTCAAGTCTTTAAACGATAGTGGACGCTGATACTGAAGCAGAAGCATTGCACTTAGAAGTCCCAGAATCATCGGCATATATTTATTGAATTTGGGAATAGATGGTATGAAAACTAAAATTATTGCATAGACTACGATAACTACCAGTATGGGTAATATAAGTTTAAAAATACCTTTTTGAAGTTTTCCTTTATTGGTACTCTGATTCTTAACTTTGCGAAGAAGGAAAAAGTAACCTGTAATCACGGCAGCAGCTGTCAGAGGCAAACCCAAAAGGGACAGCTGCCATATAGGAAGATTTGATATACCTGAAGTTAGTATTAATCCAGGATAGAGTGGCCATGTATATTCCCATATATGTCGGAACCAATAGTTAATCTTTGTTTTTAAAATAGGATCTATTATATCTTTTTCATCACAGTCGTCTACCAAAGGAGCAGAAAATATAGCACCTCCTGGCATAGGGAGAAGTCCTATTATAGCAGGAAGGACAGCAATCGCACCTTTTACCGATAGCTTTCCTTTTATAGTATTAACAAGATCTTCCATTATTCCGGCCTTTGCCATTTGTGAGGATAACCAGATAACAAGAAAAATAATTGCAGAAAGCATAGCATTGTCAAGGCTGTAAAATTTATTCCAGGAGATTGAGAAAATTGTATCTGCAGAATGTCCGGACCAGATTGCAAGAACAGCTGTACCGGCAAAAATAGAAAGTGCAAGGTTTTTTATAAATTTATTGGTTACTAAGATAATGCCGAGGGATATAAGTATCTTAACGAGTACAGGTATTGCCATAATTTATCAGTCCTATTGTTCTTTTTTAGAAGAAAGTTTATCGGATATATTCATAAAGGCCTCAAGGCCAATAGCATCGAAGGGGTTTGTTGGGGAACCTTCACCATTTCCGAATATCATTACTTCCGGCAGTTTTATTTTAGCCATTTCAGATGCAACCCCAATTGCAGTATCTTTATCAATTTCAGCTTTATCTTTTGGAGTTAAGCCTGCCTGAACCAGTAAGGCCGCTCCTTTTGCTTCTGATTCTCTTTTTATTAATTCTGCAGCAGCATCTTCTTCAGCTTTCTTTCTGTTAAGTTTTGATACTTCAAATTCTTTTTCAGCCTGGGTAACTGCTTTTATTTTAATAACTTCTTCCTCAGCCCGGGCTACAGCTATTTTGGCCTTGCCTTGTTCTTCTGCTGTAATAGCATCCTGTTTTGCTCTTTCTGCATTTGCCTGAGCAACAATTCTCTGCTGTTCCGCTTCTTTTTTCTTTCCAATAAGAGAGTCTATTGTTGAATCAAAATCAATATCTTTAATTACAAATTGAAGAACCTGTATATCATAACGTATTAGGGGTGACACTTTTCTTACAACAGCTTTTCCTGTAGCATCATATTTAACTTTAACAGTTCTTTCGATAAATTCTTTGCCTTCAAGATTAGTATAAATATGTTCGTCCGAAGTAGTTTCAAATATTCCCCGTCTAATCTGTTCTTCTGCAAGGGTTGTAAATTCTGATCTTCTTGTGGAATAGGATTCTTCTGCTTTCATTAAAGTTGCAGTCTGCATTAAAGCTTCAGTTATTACTTGTCTTATTAGATCACTTTGAACCTTTTCATAGGATTTAAAATCCTGGTGAAGCAGAAGTTGGTTCTTTTCTTTTAAAGATAATCTGAATTTAATTGAACCTGAAATGTCAGCAGTTCCACCATCATTAAAACGAACTTTAATAGTATCAGCAGCTTCTCCTGAACCACCTTCAAGATCAGATTTACTGAAATAATTCATATCAGATATTTGATAGGTTGTTACATTCCCAAAGAATTTTCCATACATTCCGGGTTTATCATGGATAGACATTTTACCGGTTACAGCCGCCTGTAAAATCTGATAATATCCTGATTTATTTGTAGATATTAAATAACTGGAAAATGTAAATGCTATTCCTCCAATAATGAGGATAAGAACTACAATTCCTATCAATTTTTTCATTTTCATACTCCTTTCCCAAAAAGTATAACAGAGTGCTTAATTTTTTCCTATTGACTTTGGGTATACATTTTTTTATTTTAGCATGAAATGATAACTATTTTTTCATTTTGCTATTATTGTTCTTAAATATTCGGATAATTATATGAGTAAAGATAATCTGTTGTAGTTCCTTGTACCAGTCACAAATCCAGTCCGTATATCGAAGCCTGTACACTTGTTATGTTCTGAGTACAGGTCAATTTATTGGTGACCTTCTTATTGATCGTAGTATATTATGAAAAAAATAGTATGATAAAACATAACAGTATGTATAATTACTTATAAAACTAATTATTTATTTTATAAATGCTTGTTATGTAAAGAGATAAGAAACCTGTATTTTATTAAATAATTGGCACATTAATTGCTTTTATCTAATAATAAGTTTAAAAAACAGGCGGTTTATTTATGTCCGATGTTGCTATGCTTGATCGCTCTGCATCAAAAGAGGAATTACATACTGAGTTTTTAAGAAAGTCTATTCATATGATGGTAGCTTTTGTTCCTGCCTTTGCAAGGTTTAATCTTTTGCTGACATTTTTTGCCCTTTCGGGGGCTGTCTTTATATATTCATACTCTGAGTTTATGCGTACAAGGGGCATGAAAGTTCCTTTTATATCAAATATAACCATTGCTGCCGCACGTAGTAGAGATCGTAATTTCGTTTTTGGACCGGTTACACTTGCACTGGGTGCTCTTATGGCTCTGGTTCTATATCCTGAACCGGCAGCAGCCATTGCAATTTATGCTCTGGCATTTGGTGATGGTTTTGCAAGCCTGTTTGGAAAATTATATGGTCGTAGAGTTATACCTTTTTCTGGTGGCAAAACTTTTGCAGGTTCCAGTGCCTGTCTTCTATCTGTGTTTATAACAACCCTGGCAGTTTCCGGATCATTAAAAGTTGCAGTAATTGTTTCTTTTACAACAACGTTTCTTGAGGTCATCCCTTCCGGTGATTTGGATAATATGCTGATTCCAGTTGGAACAGGATTAATAGCTGTTTTAATAATGTAGTTAGGTCCATTGATATATTTTATTTATTTTGTATGCAAAAAGCAGTATTCCTCCAGCCATAATTATAAGAGCGATGTAGCTTATCCAGCCTGGAATAAGATAAAAAAGAACTTCATTTGATAGTGCTACCAATCCAATTGCAAGAGCCAGATATAAATAATCGTGATTATTATTTTTTAGTGAAGCAACAATAAAGTTTAGGGATGCAAATATTTGAAGCAATATAAAAATTATGTTCATGCCGTATTCCGAACCTGTGCCTTTTAAAAGAATAATATTGGATTCGAAAAGATCTATAGGAATGGATGATGATAGAATGAATGAAATTAATATAATTAAAAACAATGAAGTTTCCTGCTTTCGAAATGTTATTCCTGTAGGGAATAAACCAGAAGTAAATAAACAAAGTATGGTAATAATTTTTCCAAAATAAAAAACTCTGGTTACTGTGGCAGATAAATATGCAGGATAGCCCAAAAATCCATCTATTAAAAATAAACTTCGTAAAGAAGTGAATGACAGGGCAAGGATTGCCAGACTGAAAAAAAATATTTCAGGTGAAGCAACCTTTTTAAAAAAAAATCTCAGTAGAAGCCCGGATGTAAAAGCTAATAGTGTTTTAAAAAAAATCAAGTATAATATAGAAAATAGAGAATAATTATTTGTTAAATTTTCTGCAAAATTAATATCTCCAATATTAGTTATCTTAATGGAGAGGAAAATTATTACATAAATTATTATTATAAGCATTATTGCTGCAATATACAGGGCAATTTGTGTTATATTGGTACGAAACGGTTTCATTCTACTATAGTAAACGTAAAATTAACAAAAGGTCAAAGTATATGAGCTTTTTTACAGTAGAAATATAAAAATAGCTATAGAGGATGTGCCTTTTATACGACAATCAGTACTGGGAGGATCTCAAAATGAAGAAAATTTTAGTAGTAGTGGTTTTTACCCTGTGTACTTCATTCGTTTTTTCAGGAGAAATTGCACAGTATATAAATCTGGGATTTTCCAGTAATTCCAGGTATTTTATGTTTGGGCAATATGGAATTAGTTCTGAGAATACAAAAGCTTTTGCAGAAAGCTACATAGTTGATGTTGCCAGGAATATGTTTATTAAAGATGGTGTAAATAAGCGTGTATTTGAAGATGAAATATTACCTGGGCAGGAAGGACTTGGTGGATTATTAACAATCTTGGAAAACTCTGTAGATATAATAAAAAAAACGGGGATTAATCATATTTCTACAGGAAGGGTTGTATATCTTCTTATCAATGGTGAGGAACCCAAAGAAAGGCTTGAATTCCGTGATTTTTATAAGGGTGATTCCTATACTGTGACTTTGGTTCAGGAAAAATTTGGGAATGATGATAATGTAAGTTCTTCTTTTCATATAAATCTTTCTATTACAGATAAAATGGATAGAATAAAAACTTATACAATAGGGCTTCCGGATTTTAAAAGGAAAGCTGTTACAGCTTACAGGATTAAACAGGTTCTGTTTACTCCATCAGAAAAGGGAATTGTTTTTGTAATTGAGAAGGAAATGAATAGTTCCAAAGGGAAAACTATTAGATATATGGTGGAAACATTAGTTTTTTAGAGATATTTTGTGTAAAGACGTTGTGTGCAACGTCTCTACACAAAATCCTTAACAGGAATTTCTTCATTTGCTTTTTCACTAAAAGTTATTAGATAGGCACTTACCCCTGCTGTTATTGTATCAATAAGAACACTAAAACTGACAAGCACTGGTGAGATCGATCCTATTATTAGAAATCCTTCTTCCAGTCCTTTACCGTAAAGTTTACTCATTGTAGCAAGTGATACAAGGACACCAATACCGGGAACTGATCCCCCAAGGAAAGATGTAAGAAAACTAAACAGCATAACCCATAATATACTACCAAATGTTATTTCAAGACTGGAATATGATTTAATTATAAGAAAGAAAGTTATACTTGTTACTGCTGCAGTTCCTGCTTTTCCAAAAAGTGTAAAAAGCGGTAGGACAGTACTGCTGATTTTTCTGGGTACCCCAAGATTTTCCTTTACATGATAAATTAAGCTTGGTAAAGTAAAATAGCTGTTCCCTGATGCAATAGCAGCCAGGGAAGGCCCCAGAATAGCATAAATAATTTTATAAGGATTCTGCTTCCCTCCCAGAAAATAGATAAAAGCAGGATAAAGTCCGAAAATAATTAAAAATGTACTAATAGACAAAAGAATAATTAATTGATTAAATAATATAAGTTGAGGTGTGTTAATAATCTTCATGGTAAAATTGGCTGCAAGAATTATCATTCCAAAACCAAGAATTTCAACTATAAATCTGCCTGTTTGGTATAATATTCTGGACATGGCATCAAAAAATTGATAAGCAGGTCTTGTCATAACTTTATCAAAAGAAAAATTTGAACCCAGTAAAAACCCCAAAAATGCTGAGGGAAGTAAGAAGTTGTTATTCTCCGAAAAAATTTGAAACAGACTCATTGGAAAAATTGAGAACAAAATGTTTTTATAACCGGGGAAACTATAGGATATTTTATTTTCTATAATTATTGGAATTCTATCAGGAGAAAATAATAAAACTATTCCAGTTGATATTAGTACAAGAAGGGTGCTTGAAATTAGAATGGCAATTCCTGTCTTTAAGTATATACGCCCTGTATTTTTTTCCTGTTTCAGCTTAAAGGTGCCATAACCGATACCAAAAAAAACAATGGGGAATACAGTATACCGTCCAATATTAATTGTTAATTTGGATAGGAACTCAAGTGAATTCCTGAAAACAATATTTTCAGGAGATATTAATACTCCCAGGGTAATGCCAATAATTATACCAAGTAGATTTTTTAACCATATTTTCATGAAAAAAACATACCCTAAAAGGATTTAAGTATCAATAGTTAGTTATCTTTTTTGTGAATTAAAAGAAAATGGATTAATTCTGTCCTGAAATTTAAATATTTTTCCATATACTTTTTTTGTTCTACCAGATACATTTTGAAAAATATATTTTGCATATTCTTCTATTGCTCCGGAATTTGACACAAATGAATTTATTGACAGTTGTTCATTTTGATATGATGCAAAAAGTGATTTTGTGAGTTCGGTTAAACCTCCTGCACTTGCAGCATAAAGAGGGGCAAAAATTTCACTTTGAAGGGTATTATGTATAAGGGAAATATTGCCGGTTTTTGTGTTCTGAAAATAGAGAATCAATTCTTTAAGCAGGAAAATATTACCTTTTAAACTGCTGTCTATGGCATATTCAATATCGGAAGATGAAATTTCATGGATTGGTCTATTATTAGGTTTAAATGACAGAATTGTTAGAGCTTCCTCAAACCCATTAAGTTTATTTTGACACTCAAGTATCAAATTTTTTGCTGATAATGGTGACTTTATATTCCATGGAATTTCTATTAAATTGTCATTTTTTATACTGGAACCAGATCCTTTGCTGTTAATCGAAATTGCAACTATAAAATTATTATCGAGAAACAATTTTACAAGTTTTGTTTTTAGTTCAGAATCAAGACCTGTTATAATAATTTTACGTTTCATAGTTCTCTTACATTGTTAATAAGTTTTTGTATTTGGCAATCGGAATTTTCCTCACCTTTCTGCCATGACTGGATCATTTCAAATATATTGTTCATATAGCTTAAGTCTATCTGATCAGGAGATATTTTTAAAGCTTCCAGTGTTATTATCCACCAGTTAAATAATTGAAAAGCTTCTCTTTTAAACCATTCAATATTTTTATAATTATTTTTCCCAATAAAATCTGCAACAAGGTTTTGGTCAATATATTTCTTAAGTAATGTTGAATAAGTAATATCATTTGAAAAAATATTATTTTTTAATTTATTATGAGAAGAAATAAGTATTGCCAGTATTAATAGTTCACGATGATCTTTTTCTTCAATTTCTGCATTTTTGAGAGATTTATTAACTGCATTTCCAATATCGAGATCTTCCAAAAGAATTGCAAGATCAGAATTGAATAATAAATCATCATTTCCCTCTTTATTCAATAATATTGATAGTGGGTAAAAAGTAAGCCATGCCAGCAGCATTGTCCATACTTCCGGCATCATTTCAAAGCCTCTGAATATATATTTCAACCATAAGGGGGAATTGTTTTTATCTTTTCGATAAATTTCTCCCAAATAATCAAAATGTCTGGTCTCCTTGATAAAAAAAGAAACTATTTCTTCCTTTTTATTCTCTTCAAAAGGTATAACAGTTTCAAGTTTTTCAAGAAAATCTATATATTGATCCTGTATACTATGCAGAAAGTCGTCAGAGGAAGGATTCTCTTTTAAGATAAGCTTTTTTATATTATCAGTAGTATCTTTACAAAAAATATTTAACAGACTGTAAGATGCATTATTTAATTTTAGTTTTCTTAATGCTCTCTCAATATTTATTACCCCATTTCCATTAAGTTTTTCTGTCAGTCTTCCCCAGTCTCCTGTTTTATCCTCAACTTCTCTAAAATCCATAAAGACCTGACATTCATATCCGTTAAGATGAATAAATAATCCATTTGTATAGATATTCCTGGATTCCCGTATATATGTTAAGCGAGATCTTTCTTCTGTAAATATACAGTAGTGTTTAGAGCTGTTATTCATATGCAGTGCGGAACCTATATTTATATTAGACTGATCTTTTTTTCTCGCAGCAGTATGTATCCAACCTTCTGCTGTGTGAAAGTTATTATTATAAAATACAATAGCAAACTCACGATTATTACTGTTTGACCAGGCAAATACGTTTTCATTTACATGGCCGTTTTGAGTATGAAGATCGTATAGATTAAAGTTTTTAGATTCTGAAAATAAATATCTTTTTTTTAGTAAAGGGAAAATCTCTCGGCTATGCCGTTCAATAAAATTTATATCAGGAACTTCGTCATAGCATGCCTTCCTGTATTCCATTCCGTATTTTTCTTTAAATCCTTCTATCTGTCCATGTCCAAACATTGGAAGCCCCGGCATTGTGGACAGCATGGTACATATTCCAAAGTACTTGTCACCCATACCAAACTGTTCTGCAGCAGTATCTTCATCTGGATTATTCATAAAATTTACAAATCTTTTTAGAATTTCAGGATCAAAGCTAAGGGTGTTTTTTATAGTTTCCCGGTATTTTTGGTTTTCTTCCATTTTTAGCATATTCATAAAAGCACTATTGTATACTCTATGCATACCAAGATTCTTTACAAAATATCCTTCCATCATCCAAAAGGCTTCTGCAAGGAGTAGGGTTTCCGGAGCCTCCTCTTTTATTCTGTCTACAACTTCTCTCCAAAATTCAATTGGAATTGCTTTATTAAAATCTGCTCTGCTCAAGCCTTTTTCCGATCTTGTTGGAATATCACCTCCTGCTCCCGGTTCAGGAAACCATAGCCGTTGAATATGCTTTTTTGCCAGAGTCATAGCTGCATCAAAGCGTATTACAGGAAAATTTCTTGCAATATGAAGAATAGTTTGTATTACAGCCTCTCTTGTCTCCGGATTTAGATAATTAAGCTGAGCTGTATCATTCCAGGGCATTGATGTTCCGTCATTCCCATGATAGATATGTCTTTCTTCTCCGGTTTTAAAATCCACTCTTTTAAATGTTACCGCGGCATCAGACTGATCATAATAATGATCTTCTATATAGATACCAATATTCGGATTGGTTGAAAGGTTTTGTCCATTAAAGCTGTAATTGGGATAGGGGGAACATGGAAGCTGAAGAAACCAGTCAGGATGTTCATTTATCCAGTCTGAATCAATCCCCGTATGGTTTGGAACCATATCACTTGCAAGCCTAATACCTCGTTCATTACAACGCTGTTTTAAGTTAGTAAGAGCCTGCCATCCCCCAAGTTCATCTGCAATTTCGTATCTTTTTAATGAGTATGCAGAAGATTCTGCTTCAGGATTTCCACAAGTTCGTTTAATTTGTTTGGAAGCGCTGCTTCTCTCCCATAATCCAATAAGCCAAAGTGCTGAGAATCCTCTTTCAGATAATATATCCAGTTCTCTATCCGGAATCTGATCCAATTTTGTAATTGATAATTTGTACTGTTTGGATAGTTGATCAAGCCAGACCAATGTGCTTTTTGCTATCATTACTACATTTGGCATCCAATTGGAATCTTTACTGAATCCTTCAGGGCTGCCGTCAGAATAATCATAGGTATAAATTTCTGAGGGTCCCGGCCCTGGAGGGAAATGAGCCTTATGCTCCTCTTTTAAAAAATCCATTCCTCTTAGAAGTAATTGGAACTTGTCCCCTAACAATAGTTTCCAGTTTTTGGATATATAGTCAAGCTGATCAATTAAACTGCTTGGATGAGCCTTTACCGGTTCTTTTAGAAAATCTATAAAATTTTGACTCTCTTTTCCAGGACCTTTGAAACTTTTTAAAAAACTATATATGTTTTTAAGTATTTCTATATATGCTGTTTTCGTTTTTAGCTCTGTTTCGTCAAAAATAATTGAATAAGGTGCACATGCGGGATTTTCATTTGTAAGGCGTAGAATAATAAGTTCCTCAATTGTATTTCCCTCGGGAGGAAATATTTTTGTAAAAATACCTTTAACCTTTTTTGAATTGGATACTCCTGTTGTTTCATTAATATATTTTTCGGTTTTTGATATAATATCGGGGTTTTCTTTAATTAGATAATTTATAAATAAATATTTATATATTTGTCCCATTATATTTATTGCATATATTCCACCTGGAGTTATTTTTTCTGTATTTGAAAGATGAGAATGGATTTTTGATGATATATCTACAGCATTCTGATAGCTTATTTCAAAATTCTTATCAACATTTATTCCAGCTTTATTTGTAATATTAATTCTCATTTTTTCCCTTACCTTAACATTTAGTATTTTATGAAACTCTTATGATCGATTTTCCAGTTTCTTAATTCTATCTCTGATTTTTGCAGCTTCTTCGTAATTTTCAATTTCTACCGCCTTATCAAGTTCAAGTTTAAGCAAATTAAGTTCTGTCTCTGTTAGTTCTTTTGTTGTTTCAACAGTTTTTTCAGTTATGGAGTTTATAGGAATTCCCGCTTCATCTACAATATCCTCATCTATAAATAAAGGACATTTCACTCTGACAGCAAGGCCGAGAGCATCAGATGGTCTACAGTCAATTGTTAATGTATCATCTATGTTTTTTATGATTAATCTGGAAAAAAATGTTCCATTCTTTAAAGAATGGATTTCTATTTGAAGAATTGTTACTTTGATCTTACTAAAGAGATTTATAAAGAGATCATGAGTCAGGGGACGTGGCATGGGGACATTCCCCATTCCAATTAAAATGGATTGGGCTTCCAGCTGTCCCATAAATATAGGAACAGCACTTTCTGATCCTAATGGGCGTATGAGTACAGCGTTGCCCTGATCCGTCCTGGCAATTGTCCAAATCTCAGCTTCGACAAGCATAAATTCCTCTCATATATTTAGAATAAGGAAATAGCAGGTAGATATCAAGTAATACTGATTATTTATTTTTTATGAAGGTAAGATTTCTCCTGTCTTTTACTACTCCTGGAAAAGAGAGAAGTCTGTTATGCATTGTGAGCCAGATCCCTGCAGGTGCTATTCTTGACGCAAAGAGTGCCTCTGTGACGTTTTGCTGGGCATCTGAGTCCTTAAACTCATATGGTCGCATTGCACCAGTCAGTATTATGGGTATATGTAACTCGGGCAAATTGCTATTTAGAAATTCTCCGGTTACAGAGAGAGTATCTGTTCCGTGTATTATAATAATACCATCAGAAGAAGGTATTGCTGTTTCCACAGCACTGAGGATTAAACTTCTGTCATTTTCTGTCATATCCAGAGAATCTTTATTTAAAACCCTGACATATTTTATAAATAGATAAGGTAAGCGCAGTGAAGCTAATATTTCTTCAATTATAGTTTTATTGTTTAAAAGACTGCCTTCATACTCATTATAAGTTTTATCTATAGTTCCACCTGTTGTAAGTATTGTTAATTTCAATTTTTATATTCTCCGGGGATCTCTTTTTTATCAAGAACCCTTATTGCTGCATCTCTAAGAGCTTCAATTTCATTTTCTCCAGGGTACACAAATATTCTCCCTATAGATTTAATATATCCGGATATTCTTTCTATAAGTATATTAGAGTAGGCTAGTCCTCCTGTAAGGATGATACCATCTATCTGGCCGGATAATGCAGCTCCAAGAGAGCCTATTTCCTTTGCAATTTGGTAAGCCATGGCATTATAAATTAACTCTGCTTTTTTATCGCCACTATTAATCATTTTTTCAATTTCAGTACCATCAGCTGTTCCCAGATAGGCATTCAATCCTCCGTTTCCCTTTAATTTTTTAAGAATTTCCTTCTTACTGTAGTTTTCTGAAAAACACATTTGAACCAACTGGCCGGCAGGCAATGAACCGCTTCTTTCGGGAGAAAAGGGGCCATCCCCATTTAGAGCATTATTTACATCTACAACCCTTCCCTTTTGATGTGCTCCAACAGAAACTCCACCACCCATGTGTGCTACAATAAAATTACAGTCTTCATAGGATTTATTTAATTCTTCAGCAGCTCTTCTGGCAGTGGCTTTTTGATTTAGCGCGTGAAAAATTGATAATCTTTCAAGTTCCGGATGTCCTGAAATTCTCGCAATTTCATTCATTTCATCAACTACTACAGGGTCTGCAATATAACTGGGTATTCCTGCTTTTTCAGCAATACTATAAGCAATTATACCTCCAAGATTCGAGGCATGCTCTCCCCGTTTTGCTTCTTTAAGGTCAGTAATCATAGCCTTGTTAACTTGCCAGACCCCTCCGGGTATTGATTTTAATAATCCACCCCTTCCAATAACACAGTCCAGGGAGGAGATAGGTATACCTGAATCTGTAAGACCTTTTTCTATCAGGTTTGATCTAAGATCAAACTGATCTCCTATAGTTTGGAATTTATCAAGATCTTTATGATCGTGTCTGATTGTATTAATAATTTTTTCATTTTTACCATCATATACTGCATATTTTGTTGAAGTTGAGCCTGGATTAATAATTAAAATTCGGTATTTCATTAAAGTCTCCTCTCCTGTATTATTACCCAGCTTAAACAAGAAATCAAGCGTAATTCGTGGTAGGGTTGTAGGGGCAGTCCCATGGAAACCGTCAGGTTCCCTCGTGGCTGCACTCTGCATGAGTTAAAGGGAGACCGAAAATATGTACAAATCAGAAACACAAATAAGAGTAAGATATGCTGAAACAGATCAGATGGGATATATCTATTATGGGAATTATGCAGCATATTATGAAGTTGCCAGGGTAGAAAGTCTGCGTCAGCTTGGATTAAGCTATAGGGATATGGAAAAAGAAGGTGTTATTATGCCGGTTCTGGAAAATTATTCCAAATATCTTCTACCAGGCAGATATGATGAACTATTGACTGTCAGTGTAACTGTAAAAAAGAAACCTGGATTTAAGATTATCTTTAATTATGAAATTTTTAATGAAAGAGGGCTGTTAATAAATATTGGTGAAACAAAACTGGCTTTTATAGACACCAATACTAATAAACCCTGCAGAATACCAGATTCCATGGAAAAAATCCTGGCGGAATATTTTATATAACGACACTCAAACAGGGCATTTTCAGGATATTAAAATTCCATATCAATCTGAATTGTACCTTTCTTTCTTACCTGCACATATATAAACTAGGCAGCAAGGACTGCTATCCCTTTATCTACCAGACTGATGGATACACGAGCAATAAATGCAGATGAGAATACAGACTGTCCGGTCATAAGTATAACCTTTACAATATAGTCGACTTTTTCATTTGTAATTTGCAATAAGCGTAACAATAGTAAATTTAAAATAGTAAATTCCAAAAAGTCTCCATATTTACAACTGAAAATTTCCTGCAACAATTCCCGGAACCGTTAAGACAAAGCTCCACTAGTTGACAAAAGGCAGACATGATTATACCTTTTTTAATATGAAGTATTTGAATTGG
>Ga0190306_1000236_pt1 | contig 21177 bp, 27 predicted proteins | sample 48700734_MG_FD_161657 | JGI IMG/M metagenome (GOLD analysis project Ga0190306, IMG submission 161657) | Hydrothermal vent sediment bacterial communities from Southern Trench, Guaymas Basin, Mexico - 4870-07-3-4_MG | ecosystem: Environmental > Aquatic > Marine > Hydrothermal vents > Sediment ... | reverse complement strand
TATTTGCAGCGGGTTTTGGTATTGCCATAGCTGCTTTTGGAGGTTCTTTAGGCCAAGGCTGGAGTGTAAATAAGGCGGTAGAAGGTATTGCCCGCAATCCTGAGGCCTCTGGTAAAATCACAGTTACACTGCTGATTGGTCTAGCCATGATAGAGTCCCTAGTTATTTACACATTGGTTATCGAGCTGATTCTCCTTTATGCCTACCCAATGGCAAAGCCCATTGCCAAGTTTGTTGGCTTAGAAGTAGGTTAAATTGGCCTATGTATTCGGGGAGAGGTCTTACCTCTCCCTTTTTTTATGGTCTCCCACAGGATATTAAATAACCACCATATTTTCCCCCTCCTGGGCCCAAATTAATAACATAGTCACAGGCATTTATTACATCTAATTGGTTTTCAACAACAATTACTGTATTCCCTTTGTCTACAAGCCTATGCAATATGGAGATCAATTTATTGATTTCTTCTAGATGTAAGCCAATTGTGGGTTCATCTAAAATATAGAGTTGACCAGTACCAGGGTGGCTCAGTTCCCTTGCTAGTTTTAGCCTCTGTGCCTCACCAGAGGAGATTTGGGTAGCAGGTTGCCCCAATTTAAGATAGCCAAGCCCTACCTCTACCAGTGTCTGCAATATATTCTTTAATCTTGGTATGTGCCTAAAAAATTCCAGGGCACTTTCTATATCCATCTCTAATATATCAGCAATATTCTTCCCTTTAAATTTTATCTCCAATGTGTCTTCATTAAACCTCTTCCCCTTGCATGCATCACACCTAATATATACATCGGGCAAAAATGCCATCTCTACCTTGATTACACCACTTCCTTGACATACCTCGCACCTTCCCCCCTTTACATTAAAGCTAAACCTATTTGGTTTATACCCCCTGGCCCTTGCCTCTGGTAGGGCTGAAAATAGTCTACGGATATAATTAAATGCACCAGTGTAAGTAGCTGGATTTGCATTTGGCATTTTCCCAATAGGCCCCTGGTCAATAAGGATGACCTTCTTGATATTTTCTGTACCACAAATTTCCTTTACCGAATCAACCTTCTCTCCAATTAAGTATCTATAAAGTGTATCTATTATCAGGCTACTCTTCCCTGCCCCACTTACGCCTGTAATGCAGGTTAGACAATAAAGTGGGACTTTTACTGTAATATCCTTTAGGTTATGGGTGGTAACACCCTTCATTATTAAATAATCTTTTAGTTGCCTCCTCCTTTTCCGAATGGGCAGAACATCCCTTCTCTTTATGTATAGGGCTGTTAGGGCCTTACTTTTTAAAAATTCCTTTGGACTTCCACTAAATACAATATCTCCCCCTTTCTCTCCTGCACCTGGCCCAAGCTCAATAATATAATCTGCACTGAGTATAAGCTGTGGGTCATGTTCTATAACGATAACAGTATTCCCCAAATCACGCAGTCTATATAAAGAAGAGATAAGCCCTTTGACCTCCTTTGGGTGAAGCCCTATAGTAGGTTCATCAAGGATATATGTAAGCCCTGTTAGCCTATTACTTAGCTGAATAGACAAATGCAAGCGCTGGTTCTCCCCTAAGGAAAGTGTAGATATAGGTCTAGATAGGCTTAAATAATCAAGTCCTGCCTCCTTTAATACATTAAGACGCTTTATAATCTCATCTATAATGGGTGTAGAGACAGGCCCTTTTGGCAATGAGGAGATAAAGGATATAAGTGCCTCAACAGGGAGGCTAGAAAGTTCATATATATCTAGCCCATTTATCCTGACCAATAGTGCCTCCTTTTTTAGCCTTTTCCCCTTACATTCTGGGCATACCTCCCCATTTTTTACCCCTAGCCCCTTACATTTTGGGCAGGCCCCTTGGGGGTGATTAAAAGAGAATAACTGAGGGGAGACTTTTGGCATCTCTATATCACATACAGGACAAATAGGCCTCTCGCTAAAAAAGAGGCCTTCTTTTCCCTCTAATTCTACATTTAGCCTTCCATAAGACAATTTTAGGGCAAGTTCTATGGAATCTGTAAGGCGTCTCTTAATGCCATCTTTAATAACAAGTCTATCAATAATTACACTCAATCTGCCAGGGCCCTCCCTTGGAACGTCCTCTGTTAGGTCATAGACCTTACTCCCTATCTTTACCTTTGTGAATCCATCCCTTTGCAACCTTAACCATGTCTCTTTAATAGAGCCTGTTTTTATTGGGGCTGTTAAGATGACCTTTGTGCCAAAAGGAAGATTCATTATCTCCTTTACCATCTCTAAAGTTGTCTTTGAAGATATCGGCCTTTGGCAGATTGGGCAGTGGGGCCTTCCAGTGCGTGCAAACAATATCCGCAGCAAATCATATATCTCTGTAACAGTACCCACGGTAGAGCGGGGATTTTTGCTAATTGGCCTATGCCCCAATGCCAAGGTAGGCGAGATTCCACTTATATCCTCTACCCTTGGTCTATCAAATTTTGGTAGAAATTGTTTTGGGATAGAGAGTGCCATGAGATAGCGCCTTTGCCCCTCTTTATAAATAATATCAAAGGCAAGGCTAGACTTTCCAGAACCACTTACACCTGTAATTACTGTAAGCCTATTTTTTGGTATAGCTACATCTATATTTTTAAGATTATTCTCCCTTGCCCCTTTGATAAAGATATAAGACATAAAGTCATTATAAAATAGAACTTATTGCTTTTCCAAGAAAGATAGGTTAATAAAAAAGAAAAAAAGAGGCTTGAAGGATGCAGAAGGTTATTTCAAGTGCCATTGTACATGGGGTGTACATTGTTACGGTACAGGCCCAAGGACGAAAAAATGGTATGACGGCCGCTTGGGTCTCTCAGGTCTCTTTCAAACCCCCTTTGGTCATGGCCTCCATTGCCCCTGCCCGCTATACCTATAAGCTTATCAAAAATTCTGGTTATTTTGCCATTAATACCCTAAGTGAAGACCAGGTTATGCTTGCCAAACACTTTGGTTTTCAAACCGGTCGCAAGGTGGATAAATTGGCCGAGATTGAACACTTTGAGGCTGGTCATGGCTCGCCGGTGATAAAGGATGCCCTGGCCTACATTGAGTGCAAGGTAATAGATACCCATGAGGCCGGCGACCATACCCTCTTTATCGGTGAGGTCATTGAGGGAAAGGTGTTGAAAGAAGAGAAAAGGCCACTTTTATTTATCTGGGAGAAGTTTTTCTAGGTAATATAAAAACAATTTGAGGCCTGAAGCCTAATAAGGAGGAAATTCATGCTTAGAAATATCTATTCTATTTTAATAATTACTCTTACATTGTGTGTTGCCCAGGTTTGGGCCAAGACCATGTATGTGACTGATTCCTTTGAAATCACCCTCCGTGGTGGGACATCTACACGGCATAAGATTTTGGCTATACTAAGTTCAGATGAAGAGGTAGAGGTCTTAGAGGACCTTGGGACGTGGACAAAGGTTCGGCTAAAAAATGGGAAGGAGGGTTATGTCCTGAGTCGGTACCTGACTTCAAATATCCCCAAATCCTTCATTATTAGGGAACTTCAAAGAAAGCTAAAGGCAATGCAAGAAGAACTGACAAATCTTAGGAAAACCAAAAAGACCTTAGAAAATTCAAATTCAGAACTAAAAGTAACTTTGCGTTCAAGGGAGAGGCAGTTGGCTAAATTGGAAAGAGAATATAATGACCTAAAATCGGGGTCTTCTAACTATATTGAGACAAAACAACTCAAGGACCAATTGGAAGTAGAAAATAAAAGGCTTAAAATTCAGCTAGCTACCCTTTTAGAAAAGAATAAAGAGCTTGAGAGAAAAAAAGACAGCTTGTGGTTTGCCAGCGGAGCTGGGGTCTTGCTGGTAGGTTGGCTTTTGGGTTTAATTATGGGTCGAGTCCAGACTCGCCGCAGGCGCTCTTCACATTATCTAAATGTCTAATTAAACTACTCTTTCTTTTAGCCAATGTTCAAAAAATACATCAGAAATCTCGTATATATCATTGACCTTATCAACTATTTCAAGTTCTATTAAACGCCTTAAGGACTTCTGGACAGATGATGCCGTCCCTAAGCCAAATCTTTTAATAAAATCCTTTGAAAAGACATTTGCTGAAGACCCCTGAGCCAGTGCCAATAGCAGTAATCTTTGATGTGGACTAAAATTATTCCAGAGGGTGATAAAATATTCTCCCTGATGGTCAAGCACAATTTGGAGGGTTTGTTCTATATCTTCTCTTAAAATCTCTCTTTTAGAGAAACAACTTTCCCACAATTCCCAACAGAGCATTTGGGTATAATAGGGGTGATTCTTTGTTATATCAAATATAAACTTTAAATTTTCTCTACTAATATTTATATTTCCTAATCTAAATTTTTGCTCAACAAATGCCTCAAATTCTTTTTGTGGAATCTTTCCAAGTGGCATAATCTTTCCTGATTTATAAAAAGGCCTTGTGGGGTCACCAATCATTTTGAGGAGCAATCTCCTTTTACTACCAGTGAAAATATAACATACATCTTTGTGTCTTTGAATAAAAGAACGTAATTGGCCTTCGAATTCCTTTCCATTGTAATTGGCTATTTCTGGAAATTCATCAAATACCACTACTATCCTTTTCTTCTTTTGCTTAGCAATTTTTTGTGGTAATTCTATCACTTCCTCACTGGCAACTTCTTCTGTCTCTCTTCTCCAGGAGATTTCAAACTCTATCTCAGGTATTTTATCTGCCTTTAATGTAATCTTAGGAACAAATCTACTAAAGGCCCTTTTACAAAAAGTTATTGTTTCATCAATTGTTGTAGTTATTGACTTTGCTATTTCACGGGCATAAATCTCTAAAAATTTTCTTTTATTTGGTGCCCTCAATAAGTCAAGGTATATACAGATTATCCTCTTTTTCTCAACTTCTCTTAGTACCTCTAGCACTAAAGAGGTTTTACCATACCTCCTTGGTGCATAGAGGAAAACATTCATTGTTGATGTAATTGCTTGAATGAGTTCTGCTTTTTCCCTTTCTCTATTGAAAAAGTGCTCTCCAGTTACAACTTCACCATACTTAAATGGATTTTTCATATTATACCATTTGGTATTATACTATTTGGTATGTTACTTTCTCCCCAATGCCCGAGACCGTCTTGTGGCCTCTTCAACCGCCAAGATAAGTGCCCCCTTTATCCCGGCATTCTCTAGTGCATGGAGGCCAAAGATAGTAGTGCCACCAGGGGAGGCAACCATCTCTTTTAATATGGTTGGGTGCTCACCTATCTCCTTAAGCAACTTTCCTGTCCCAAAGACCGTTTGGATGGCCAATTTCAATGCTACTTCCCTAGAAAGCCCCATCTTTACACCACCATCTGCCAATCCCTCTATAAATAGACAGACATAGGCAGGCCCACTGCCGCTTAGGCCAGTGACAGCATCTATCATCTTCTCTGGCAACACTAGTGTCTCTCCAATCGCCTTAAACAATGTCTCAGCCATCTCCAAGTGTCTATCAGTGGCATAGGGGCCTTTAGAGATTACACTCATAGATGCCAAGGCCAAGGCAGCAGTATTTGGCATTACCCTAATAATAGGTATCTCTTTTGCCAAACACTGTCTTAAAAAGGCTGTATCTATACCAGCAGCAATAGAAATAATTAGTGTCCCATCCTTTAATGCATCCCTAAATTCAGAGATAGCAGTCTCTATATCCTGCGGTTTTACGGCCAAGATTACTATGTCAGATTTGCTTACCATCACATCATTTTCCTTAAACACCTGAACACCATACTTATTCTTTAGATAATCAAGCCTTTCAGGGCGAATGTCAGATACAAGTAGTTGATCAGGATAGCAGATTTTAGATAAAATCAATCCCTTTATAATGGCCTCAGCCATATTCCCACCACCAACCAATCCTATGTATTTTCCCTCAATCACTATTCCTCCTCTTTAACCAAATTTCATAAACAGGAATGATATATTTGTCTTCACCACTCCTGAGGCCAATCTCCTTTTTGGAGAAGGAAAAATCCCTTTCTAGTTCATTAAAAAATCCCTCTGCCTTTATCTTTCTATTTTTTGCCAGATATATTAGGCCATCCTCCTTTAGGTGAGCCTTAAAGAAATTAATAAGAGGGACATAGGTATCCTCTTTATAAAGTACCTCTGATGCAAGTATGATGTCATATTTATGATTCAGACTATCCTTGGTAAAATCTACCCTCTTTATATTTACATTCAGCCCGTTTTTAATGGCACTTATCCTTGCAAAGAGTAAGGCATATTCATCAATATCTGTAATTGTGACCTCATAACCAAATGCAGCCGCAAACAGACCTGCTACACCAATGCCTGCCCCTATCTCTAGACATTCACTATTATTAGGTCTCTTTTTGGAAATAAGGTAGGCCAGTACAATAGAGCCCTCCCATATCTTTGCCCAATAGGGAAGTTCAATCTTATTGGACTCAGTTATCTTTTTAATATATTCTTTCATATTTGCAATCTGCAGGAATTTCAGCTCTCTACCAGCCACCTTTATTGTCTCAAAGCAGGTCTCAAATCGCCTATTTACCTTGGTAAGGAGTTTGTCCAACTCATTCATGCTACAGATTATAATCTGCAATGGGATAAATTGCAAAGCTAAATTTTGCTTGACAAAATAATCACATTTGTCTATATTTTAATTTGAATTTCTAAAAAGGAGGATTTATGAGGTTTTTAAAGTCTCTGGTATTTGTTTGTTTTGTATTGCCACTTTTGTGTCAACCTGTAAATGCAGGGACAAAAAAGGCAAAGAGTATAGATGAACTAGCAGCAAGGTATGATTGTAGCTCTTGTAAAGAATGCCACGAAGAGATTTATGAACAATGGGAAAAGTCTGCTCACTCTAAGTCTATCTTTGGGCTTGGTGGGAGGACGGCTGCTACAATTGGAACCACTATTACAAGGGGCCTAATGACCTGGCCTTACTCAGGTGTCAAGAAACCAAAGGATGTCAAACTAAAACACCTTATGTTATGCGCTAAGTGCCATTTGCCACAACTTGATGAGGCTACAGATAGTGTGGCTAGGGAGATTGTAAAGGCTATATTTGACCTCAGAAGTCGAAATAAAAAGGTTAGAAGGGAGGCTATAAAAAAGCTAAAAAAAGTTAGTATCAATTGCCTAATTTGCCATCAAAAGAAGGCCATTGTCCATAAGTGGGTTGATGGCCCTATCAGGAAGGACGCTGTCTATGGTTCAACCGATGGGGAACATGAAAGCGAGAAGTACCCTGTAATGAAGAGGAGCCCAATCATGGGTGAATCTATACTCTGTGGACAGTGTCATGGCCTTGGGCCAAATCTTGAGCTTGAAGAACCATCACAGTGTGCGACAGCGTACGGAAGTTATCTATTTGCCTACATTCCAGAAGGTGGTCATGAGAAATGTCAAGATTGCCATATGAAAAGATTCAATAAGGGTCATTCAATCCCATCTTATCGTGATCCAGATATGGCCAAGATAGCTATTGATTTTAAAGTTGATACCTTTAGCTATCATTGGCGAAAGACAAAGGCCGAGGGTGTAATCCCCTTAGCAGTGGTCAAAGTTGAAATGATTAACAAGACAGGTCATGGAATCCCTGATGGCTGACCTACGCCAAATCGGTTGGTCCTGGAGGTGACCGCAAGGACCCCTGATGGGAAATTAATTTGTAAAAAGTCAAAGATTTACATGCCCCATCCTGGGAGATTCTGTCGTGGTGATCAGATGGGTAGAGGCCCCTATGAAAAGTGTGGATTGCTTCGTGACACTGGGCTTGCACCAAATCGAGTGGTGGAGCAAACCTTTGAAATCCCATTCCCATATAAGGATATAAAACAGGGAAAAAAGACTGTAAGAGAACTTGTGTCTAAAGAGATGGATATTGATGTGAAGCTTTGGTATGTACCTTTTGGGGAGATGAAAGGGCCACTCTCCCGCTGGAATCAGCTTTGGAGGAGGGTAACAAAAAAGGTCACTATCGAGTAAAAAAATTATAATAAGGGAAATAAAAAAGGGAGGATTGATTCCTCCCTTTTAATATTTTTATACTAAAGATTCTCTGCTAACTAGCAGTTAACAACCCTCCATTGGGATTTCCTCTTCTTCAGCAGACTTGGTAATAGACTCTAAAATATTCTTCCCACCTTCTACCTTATAGGTAGCCTCTACTGTGTCACCAACTGCAATTTCACTCAAATCTACATTTCCTGCATAAAGGTTAACGTCCTCTATTGTAATTGTCTTAGCGGCCTTATCAATGGCAGTTACCTTCCCCTCCACAGTCTTTGCCAAGGCCTGGAATGCAAAGACCAAGACAAATGCCATAGCCAATGCCAAAACAAAGCCCTTTCTCATCCTTCTCACCTCCTTTCATAAAAGATTTCTAAACTATTTTATAATATTTGTCAAGTTAACATAGCCTGTAGCAAGGATATCTTCACCAAAACGGCGTAATTTGACCTCCCTTAAGGGGATTGCCTCTTTCATAGAGGTAATATCATTTCCACCAATCATTGAAATACTGTGATTTCCCCCAATAATCTTGGGTGCATAAAAAAAATAAAATTTGTCTACCAGTTTTTCTTTAAGAAATGAGGCTGCTACTTTTGATCCACCCTCTACTAAGATTGAAGTAATCTCCATTTTCCCTAGTTTTAACAACAAATCATTTAAATCTATTAAATCATTTTTTATATTAGTTTGAATGACATATCCACCCCTTTCTTCAATCTTTTTTATCTTTTCTACAGATGCCTCAGGGCCTGTAACGATAATTGTCTTAGCGGCTGATTCAAGGTTTAAGACCCTAGCAGTTAGGGGGATGCGTAGATATGTATCCAATATAACCCTTATAGGGTCTTTGGCACCTGGTAGGCGGGCAGTCAGTCTAGGATCGTCTTTTAGAACTGTACCAATACCTACCAAGACCGCATCTACCCTATCACGCAGACGATGTACAAACCTCCTTGACTGCTCATTCGTAATCCACTTAGACTCACCATTTGCTAAGGCAATTTTACCATCTAAGGAGGCCGCTAGTTTTAATATCACAAATGGGATATTTTTTGTAATATATTTGATAAATACCTCATTCAACCGCCTACACTCCTCTTCTAAGATCCCCACCTCCACTTTGATGCCGTGTGAGTTTAGACACTCAATGCCACCCCCTTTCACATGGGGATTTGGATCACGCATTCCTACAAATACCCTACTTATACCTGCCTCAATGATGGCCTTAGTGCAAGGTGGGGTCCTTCCAAAGTGGTTGCATGGTTCTAAATTGACATACAGGTCTGCCCCCTTTGCCCCCTCCCCTGCTGCCCTGAGTGCCTCTATCTCTGCATGGGGCATACCTGCCCTTTTATGGTAACCCTCCGAGATGATCCTTCCATCTTTTACTATTACTGCCCCCACCAATGGATTTGGGGACGTCCTGCCTTGGCCCCTTTTGGCCAACCTTATAGCACGTTTCATATAAAATTCCTTATTCATCTCTATCTTTCTCATCCTTATGAGAAAGTAACTCTTTTAATTCCCGCATAAACTCACTTACATCTTTAAAATCTTTATATACAGAGGCAAACCTCACATAGGCTACCTTGTCCCATTCCTGCAATTTCCTTACTACCTTTTCTCCAATGTCTGAGGTGGGTATCTCCTTAAGTCCACTCTCCTGGTAACCTTGCTCCAATTCATCAATAAAGGACTCAATCTTGTTTATACTTATAGGTCTTTTTTGACATGCCTTTTTTATCCCATCTAAGATCTTCTGGCGGTTAAATGGCTCCCGTCGTCCATCCTTTTTAATGACCATTAAGCTTATTTCCTCTACATGCTCATAGGTAGTAAAACGACGACCACAACTGAGACATTGGCGCCTTCTGCGGATAGCTGTGCCCTCTTTAGACAAACGAGAGTCTATTACCCGATTATTTAAGGCACCACAAAAGGGGCATTTCACACTACTTAACTATTTTTCACAGCATCTCTTTGGGTGGTCACAGGGATGTGTTTTACCACAACATTCATTATCTGATTTCTTTTTTGGGTTTTTGTAATCAGTAGCATAAAAACCACTACCTTTTAGGATAAAACCCATACTTGAAGTAATTACCTTTTTTACAGGACCACCACACTTAGGGCACGTAGTAATAGGTTCATCTGTGATCTTCTGCCAGACTTCAAATAGATGACCGCATTGATGACACCGATAGGTATAGGTTGGCATCGCAACACCCCCCAATGACCATTTAGCTATATTTAATTAATAATTTTCATTTTGAAAGTCCAGTCTATTTTTACGAAAACCGCCAGAATGCCCCACCTTGTAGGTGGGGAGCTTCACTCTACCTGATTACCCCAAATAGGGTCTTTTCCAAACCTGTCAAACCACCACATGTGTGAGCCAATGGTACTCCTCTTAAATGCCTTTAGATCAAAGCTATAACAGTAATTACGACAATAACTTAAGATTATCTCATAGGCACGATTAATCTCTGTCATCTTCTTATGGGCCTCTTCCTGGTCCTTACACCTATCTGGGTGATATTGTCTGGCCTTATGGTAATATGCCCTCTTAATCTCTTGTTGTGTGGCCTGCATAGGCAGGCCTAAAATCTTCCTTGCCCATTTTAAATCCTCAAAATCAAAAACTAATTTTTCTTTCATTGTATAGACCTTAAGAAATTATAAGTATTATGCCAGATCTCAACAATAGACTTAGAGACAGCCTCATTTGGATATTCTACTATAGCCTTTCCATTGACTATTGCCTTAGTAATTTTGGGATCAAATGGGATCTTTCCTACTAGTGGAATTTTTTGAGACCTGCAAAATTTTTCTATCTCTTCGGTCATATATTCATTTAAATCAAATTTGTTGATACAGACCAAGGCCGGGATTTGAAAGTGCCTTGTCAACCCATATACCCTTTCTAGGTCGTGTTTTCCAGAGATTGTGGGTTCAGTAACTATCATTGCCGCACTTGCCCCAGCAACTGTAGCAATTACTGGGCAGCCAATCCCTGGAGGGCCATCTGTAAGGATCAATTCCAATCCATTTTCTTGGGCTACTATCTTGGCCTGATTGCGTACTAATGTGGCTAAAAGACCAGAATTTTCCTCTGCTATCCCTAGCTGGGCATGAACCATTGGCCCAAATCTTGTGTCAGAGATAAACCACTTCCCACATATCCTTTGTGGAAAGGAGATGGCCTCTACTGGGCAAAAGTGCACACACACACCACAGCCCTCACACTCTATCTCATCTATCACAAAATCTTCGGATATTGCACCAAATCTACAAAGATCTCTGCACTTGCCACATTCTATACACTTCTCTTTATCAATAATGGCCTTATGGCCCCCTCTAAACTCCTCCTCATGTCTGACCCTTGGGGAAAGGATCAGGTGTAGATCTGGGGCATCCACATCAGTGTCGGCAAGGACCTTATTTTCTGAAATTGCTGCAAAGGAGGCAGTAAGGCTTGTCTTTCCTGTTCCCCCTTTTCCGCTAATGATTACTAGCTCCTTCACCACTTTATTCCCTCACCATAGGAGTACCACAGTTGGGACACTTTATTTGAACACATGGTATACCGGCCTGATGTGGTACTCTTTGCCCACAATTTGGGCAAATACAATTTCCACCTGGACCTGCTCCACGACCACCTCCCCCCATACCTCGACCACGTCCCATGCCTCTTCCTCCTCCCATACCTCGGCCTTGACCTCTGCCCTTCCCATTTGGCATCTCATCCTCCTTTTAATCTCTTTTAATGATGTTCACAAATATTCTCCCCTGTAGGCAGAGCACCTGCCAAATACTGACTTATTGCCTTTTCTACTGGCAATACAGGGGCACCAATTATTACCTTAATTCCATATTGGTTAAAGAATGCCTGTGCCCTTGGTCCCATACCACTACAGATGATGACATCTACACCAAGCTCATGCATCCAGGCAGGCAACACACCAGGCTCATGGGGTGGGGGTGTAAGGTAATTTACATCTATTACTTTATCATCAATCACATCTATAATGGCAAATTCCTCTGCACGCCCAAAATGGGGGCAGAGTGTACCTCCACAGACGGGAATAGCAATCCTCATCTTAATCACCTCCTAAACGACCTGCTAAAAATTCTTCAATCAATTTCTCTGGCGGAAGATCAGGGGCATTTGAGACTACCCCAATTTTATATCTATTAAAGACATACTTTGCCTTTTCCTTTATGTCTTTTAGAATAACCAGATTTACCTTTAATTGACTAATATCTGCAGGGGTTATGGTATGCTTTCCCTCGGGTCTCAATCTAGCGGATTCCTCAATCCTCCCTTCTATTACATGGAATACAGCTATCTCATCTGCCTGCGGTAAGATTGGGGCAACCTTATCTTTGAACAAGGGAATAGCCACCCTTATCCAACGCCTTCTCCTTATCTCTTCTACAGAGATAGGCTCAACCCTTGTCTCTTCTACCCTCTTAATCACATTGTCTGTAATCTTTTTAAAGTCCTGATTATATGGCCTCTTTTCATCAGACATATATGAGACCAATTTGCCTTTATCGGCTGCATCTACTAAATCTGGGTCAAAGTTCAGTGTACCCAAAAATGGTAGACCTGTGATAAGGGCTATTTTTTCACCCCCACCAGACTTAAATATATGAAATTTTTTTCCACAATGTGGGCAGATAATCCCACTCATATTCTCTATAATTCCTATAGGCTCCATCTCTACATGTTTACAAAATGTAATACACTTCCTTACATCAGCAAGTGATATCTCTTGTGGTTGTGTTACTATTACCCCTTTTGCATCTGGGATGAGCTGTGCTATAGAAAGCGGTTCATCACCTGTGCCAGGTGGTGAATCAATTACTAGGTAATCCAATTCACCCCATGCCACCTGCCCAATAAATTGGGCAATGGCCGAGTGCTTTAATGGGCCCCTCCAGATAACTGCCTGATCCTTATCTGCCAATAGGTATTCAATAGAGACCACAGATAGATTTTTCATTACTGTCTTTGGAATGAGGTGTTTTTCAGAATCAATATCCAACAGACCACTAATGCCCAACATCCTGGGTACACTTGGCCCATGTAAATCTACGTCCAAGATGCCTGTCTTGTAACCACGGTTTGCCAAATCTGTAGCAAGGCATACAGATACTGTACTCTTTCCCACACCCCCTTTTCCACTCAATATCATAACCTTATTCTTTATCTTTTTTAGTGCCTCCCTTACCATCATCTCTTGTTCTTTCATCTGGCCCATCTCCATTTTCTGCTTTGCCATTTTTTTCCCTCCATTATTTATAATTCTAACTCCATGACCAAGGCATCTTCCCCAGTATCAAAATAATAACGAGGACGCACAATTACACGTTCAAACCCAAGCTTTTCATAAAAAGAGATCGCACCTTTATTAGTAACCCGAACCTCTAAACGGATCCATTTTGCTCCCCTTTTTTTGACAAATGAAATCATCTTTTTTATTAAAAGACTACCAATCCCTTTACCTCTAAATGCCTTTTTTACAGCAATATTCAGTATGTGTGCCTCTTCATAAATAAGCCAAAAACAAATAAAACCTACTATCTCAAATCTAACATCTTTAGCTACCCAAAGGTAACTATAATTGTGCTTTAATTCCTGTAAAAAGGCCTGATAACTCCAGGGAGAAGAAAAACATTCTCTCTCTATCTCTACTATTTTGTTTAAATCCGCCTTTATGGCTGGGGTTACCAGCCACATTATCCCTTTAAAACCTCACTGGCTCGAACTATAGAATTTAGCCCCTTTTCCTTTGCATATTGAGCTAATGTCTCCAAGTTGGCTTCATTTCGTTTGTTGATAATGCTAAGCACCATGGGAAGATTAACACCTGTAACTACCTCTACCTTTCCTTCCTGCAAAAAAGAAAAGCTTAAATTTGAAGGTGTACCGCCAAACATATCTGTCAAGATCAATACCCCTTTCCCTTGATCAACCTCCTTCACTGCCTCAGCAATCCTCTTTCTCAATTCAGAAATCTCCATGTTCTCTACACTAATGCCTTTTATCCCTTGGATTTGCCCATTGATAAAAGTAGCCGCCTCTAGGAGTGCACTAGCCAAACCATAATGGGCTACTAAAACAATCCCTACCATTTATCCTGCCTCAATATCTCTATAGTTGATAGAGATTCTATAATTCATTTTCTTACTTAAATATTCTTTCAATATATTGGCAATCACCACTGAACGATGCCTCCCCCCAGTACATCCTATGCCTATATTTAAATAGGTCTTTCCTTCACGACAGTAAAGGGGTAAAAGATAGCAAATTAAATCCAAAAATTTTTCTAAAAAGACACCTGTTTCCTTCCACTTCTTTATATAGTTAACTACACGCTCATCCCTCCCATCTAGTCCCTTAAGCCCTGGTACAAAATATGGATTTGGTAAAAATCTTACATCCATAATAATATCTGCTTCATAGGGCAAACCATATTTAAAACCAAAAGAGATCAAGTTAATACTTAGTTGTTCTGATGTCAAGGTAGAGGAGTAATTACTCTTTACCCACTGTCTTAGATCATGAATACTAAAAAAACTTGTATCTACTACCTTTGTGGCCATCTTTTTAATATCAGAAAGGCATGCCCTCTCCTTTGCAATACCTTCTAAGATAGTTCCATCCTTTGCCAGTGGATGCCTACGTCTGGTCTCCTTAAATCTTCTTACTAAGACCTCATCAGAGGCCTCCAAAAACAATATTTCTATTTTGTAGCCCTGGGCATGGATTTCCTCAAATACCTTTTCGTAGGAGATGAGGAATTCCTTTTCCCTGACATCCATTACGGTTGCTATCTTATTTACCTCAGAATTTTTGCTACTAAGTTCAAGAAACTTGGGGAATAGACGAATAGGCAGATTGTCTACACAAAAAAAGCCCATGTCTTCAAAGGCCCTTAAGGCAGTGCTTTTACCAGAGCCAGAAAGTCCGGTAATTACTATCAATTTCATTTTTCTTTATATTTTTTGATCTGGCGTTTTATCTTATCCACCACCATATCTATGCCCATATACATATCCTCTGATTCCTCTCTCCCATAGATTTTATGACCATCAATTATAAGACTCAACTCTATAATGTGCCTGAATTTCTCTGCAGAGAACACTATTTTAACATCTATATTGTCTCCTGCGTATCGTGTCAATTTATTTATCTTTTTTTCTGCATAATTCTTTATATTCTCCGAAGGCCTAATGTTACGAAAGGTTACAGATATGTTCATAAAACCTCCACTAAATTATCTTTCTTCTTTGGTTGGATGGTAAAATTCCCATACTCTCTCTATACTTGCTTACTGTCCTTCTAGCAATCTTTATCCCCCTCTTATAGAGTAAGGCAACTATCTCTTTATCACTATATGGTGCCCTTGGATCCTCTCCCTCTATAATTTCTCTAATATTTTCCTTTACACTAGCAGATGCAACACTATTTTGGCCTGCATTGATTCCAGGATTAAAGAAGAATTTCAACTCAAATAGACCATGTGGGGTTTGGGCATATTTATTGCTTGTTACACGGCTAACCGTAGATTCATGAAGCCCTAGATCCTCAGCCACATCTTTAAGGATTAGTGGCCTTAAATGACTAACGCCCTTGTCCAAAAATTCCCTTTGAAATTTAAATATACTACAGGCTACCTGGTATAGGGTCTTCTGGCGCTGTCTAATGCTTTTGATCAACCAAACGGCTGCCCTAAACTTATTTTGAATAAATTCCCTTACACTGCTTGGTAAGTCATTATCCTTTGCCAAGACTCTGTAATAATCATTGATCCGCAATTGGGGTAGCTTTTCTTCATTGAGTACTACAACAAAATCATTATCCATTTTGTAGACATAGACATCAGGAATAATATAGATAGGGGTCTCGTCACTATAGAGGCGCCCTGGCTTTGGTTCCAAACTTAAGATTATCTTTACTGCCTCTTTTACTCTTTCAATAGGTACTTTTAATATTCTGGCGATTCCCTTTAAATCCTTTTTTCCTAATCGATGCAAATGGTGTTTGATAATCTTTTCTACCACTGGATTGTCAATGCCTAGATGCCTTACTTGCAGTAGGAGGCACTCCTTTAGGTCCCTTGCCGCCACACCTATAGGGTCAAACTGTTGAATCTTATACAATATCTGTGCTGCCTGTTCTTTATCAACACTTGCTTGCTTGGCCAAATCCTCTATGGAGGCCTTTAGATAACCATTGTTGTCTAAATTTCCAATGATAATCTCACCTAGCTTTCTCTCTCTCTCTGTCAAATCCGAGAGATATAATTGCCATAAAAGGTAATCTGTCAGAGATGGAGACTTGCTGACAAAGTTTTCCCAAGAGGCTGTATCTTCTCTTCTCTCTATTTCTAAACCAGACTCTTTTAAATTAAAGTCATTTAAATAGTTCTCCCAATCAAATCCTGATAGGCCCTGTTCTTCTTCAAGATTTTCAAGTATCTCTTGGCCATTATCCTCTTTGACCTCTTCCAAAAGGGGGTTTGTCTCTAGTTCCTGCTTTATAACATTTATTAATTCTAACTGAGACAATTGAAGCAGTTTTATCGCCTGTTGCAGTTGGGGGGTCATAACCAATTGTTGGGTAAGATGTAAGTGTTGTTTTATCTCCATTTTAAAGCCTAAAGTCCTTACCTAAATAAAATTGTCTGACCAAGTGGCTATTGACAATATCTTCTGGGTCCCCTGTCTCTATTACCTTACCTTCATTTAGAATATATGCCCTATCACATACCTCTAAGGTCTCCCTCACATTGTGGTCTGAGATCAAAACCCCTATTCCTCTTAATTTTAATCCCAATATTATTTGCTTTATTTCCCCTACAGCAATGGGGTCAATCCCTGCAAATGGTTCATCCAAGACCATAAATATGGGAGAGGTAGCCAAAGCCCTTGTAATTTCAACCTTTCTCCTCTCACCACCAGATAGGGTATTGGCCCTTCTCTTTGCCAGATGGGAAAGCCTTAGTTCTTGAAGTAACTGCGTTAGACGCCTTTTTTGATCACTAGAAGAGAGATTAAAGGTCTGTAAAATGGATAAAATATTTTCCTCTACTGTCATCTTTCTAAATATAGATGCCTCCTGAGGTAGGTAGTTTATTCCCAATCTGGCCCTAAGGTGCATAGGATAGGCAGTAATGTCCTTATCATCTAAGTATATATGCCCCTTTTCTGGTCTAACAATGCCCATAATTATATAGAAGGTGGTTGTCTTGCCAGCCCCATTTGGCCCTAAAAGACCTACTACTTCCTTGGTATGAACTTGCAGATTAAGGTTATCCACTACCCTACGTCCATTATAGGCCTTCATTATACCCTTTACAATCAGTGAATGATTCATCTTTTTTCTGTCTTGGGATAGATCACTGCCTTCACCCGTTCCTTTACATCACCCTCAATTATAGTCCTATCCTCTTTTAAATATGCCGTAATCTTTTCCCCCTTTATAATATTTTTTCCCTCCTTTACTTGAGGATTTCCTAGCAGGACTATGCTTTCACTCTCTTTATAAAATATAGCCCTTTGTCCAGTCACCTCCCTGTTGCCTTGTACTAACCTCACATTGCCCTCGGCCTCAATACGCTCAATTTCTCTTCCCATCTGCCCTTCCTTGTATTTTATCTTCATCAGATCAGCATAAATTGTCATTTTCCCCCTTTTAACCATAACACTCCCCTTGAAGATGATCAGATTTTGCTTTTGATATGCCTCCATAGAGTCAGACTGAATATAAATAGGCAAATCTGTCTGTGCCTCAGACCTAAGGGCAATAAGAAATATCAATAAGAGAGATATAACACAAGAAACTTTAAATTTTGCATTATAATTTTGCATTTTTAATTTTACATCTTGTATTGTGTTGTGTCCATAAATACAAGTTTCACTTTAGACAAAACTAATTTTCCTTCTTTAAGAAAGTAACGCATCCCAAAACCTGAGAGATTGATGTCCTCTCCTTTGATAATTATGGGTGCATCTGTAAAGATAAGCCCTAAATGATGGGAATATATGAGATAGTCAGTAGATAAAGAGTATCCATTTGCCTGCCATAGCTTTACCTGACCCTCGATCCTTATATCTCGTGTCTTTGGATTAAATGTACCAGAATTTCCCATTAGTCTAAATCTTTTAAAAAAATTTATATTTACCCCTTTTAGAAGGATTTTGTCTTCAGAAGAAATGGCCTTGTCTGCAATCAATTGCCAATTTTTCACCCCATCTTTTATTTCTGTATAAGATAGCTTTTCTAAATAGGACTTAATTATTATGGATTTAATAGACTGTTTGCCTCTATTCCAGAAGTAGATACCTGTAAATATTATTAGATTAATAAATATTCCTAAAATTAGAAATTTATAAAATTTGCTCCCTTTCATTTTATACCAAGTATAATATAACATCTATAATAAGGACTGTAAAGTTAAAGAAAAAAATAACCTGAGATTTTCTGCTATTTTCTTGTTGCAAAAAGGTTTTTTTTATGATAGAGAATTTATGGTTAAATTTAATGTCAATTAAAAAAGGAGGCAACTATGACAAAGGCAGAATTAATTTCAAGGGTGGCAAATGAGGCAAATATGAAAAAAGCAGAAGTAGAGAGGATCCTAACAGCCTTTCTCAATGAGATAAAAAGTATTCTTCAAGATCAAGGGAAACTTACCCTGACTGGCTTTGGCACATTCAAGGTAGTGGAGAGGGCAGCTAGGGAGGGACGTAACCCGCAGACAGGTGCACCTATCAAGATTCCTGCTACAAAGGTAGTACGTTTTAAGCCGGGTAAAGAATTAAGAGAGATGTTTAAGTAATTTGTTTTATTAGGCACAGCCTAAGTACTCTTTTACCAGTTTGATAGCACAATATTTGCCACACATAGTGCAGACATCAGAGATTTTTGGCCTTCGGCTCTCTCTATAACTTCTTGCCTTTTTAGGGTCAATTGAGAGCTCTATTTGTGTCTTCCAATCCAGTTCTCCTCTTGCTTTTGACATTCTATAATCACTCTCCCAGGCCTTGGGATTTCCTCTGGCCAGATCTGCCGCATGGGCAGCAATTTTTGTAGCAATTACCCCCTCCCTTACATCCTCTATGGTGGGCAAGCGCAAGTGTTCTGCTGGAGTAACATAACAAAGAAAGTCTGCACCAGCCAATGCAGCCATTGCACCACCAATGGCAGCTGCAATGTGGTCATAACCTGAGGCAATATCTGTTACGAGTGGCCCCAGAACATAAAATGGTGCCCCATTACAAAGCTTCTTCTCTAACAAGACATTGGTCTCTATCTGATCTAGGGGTACATGGCCTGGCCCCTCAATCATTACCTGGACATCCTCTTGCCTTGCACTTTTTGTAAGTTCCCCAAGCAGGATCAATTCCTCAATCTGGGCACGGTCTGTGGCATCTGGTAAAGAGCCTGGTCTTAATCCATCCCCTAGGCTAAGTGTTATATCATACTTCCTTGCCAATTCTAAGAGACGGTCATAGTATTGATAAAGGGGATTCTCTTTTTCATTGTATATCATCCAGGTAGTTAAAAATGCCCCGCCACGGCTAACAATGTGGGTAAGTCTGCCCTGCCTCCTTAGACGCTCTAATGACTGTAATGTAACACCACAGTGGACCGTCATAAAGTCCACCCCATCCTCTGCCTGCCTTTCAATGACATTAAATATGTCCTCAACTGTCATCTTTACAATCCCACCCTTTGTATGAGCAGTTTCTATAGCTGCTTGATAAATAGGCACTGTCCCAAATGGTACAGGCGTATTTTTTATCAGGGTCTTACGGATATTATCTAGGTCACCCCCTGTGCTTAAATCCATAACAGTGTCAGTCCCTGCCTCCAAGGCCACATTTAATTTTGCAATCTCCTCAGAGAGCTCAATATGGTCTGATGAGGTCCCAATATTTGTATTTACCTTTACAAAGAGCCCTTTACCGATTGCCCTAGGGCCTTTGAGCCTACGCTTTTTATTGCAAGGGATAACTATCTCCCCTTTGGAGACACCCTCCATTATTTTGTCAATGGAGACGCCCTCTTGTTTTGCCACTGCCTCCATCTGTGGTGTAGTTATACCCCTTTTTGCCAATGAAACCTGTGTGTCAAACACCTCTAATTAACCTCCCTTTGTAAATTAATAACTTTTTTTACTACCTCCTTTGGCGTCCTTCCTATTATCCTAATCATAGGCTCCTTGCCCATATCTCCAAGGTCATAGATCATATCTGGTACAAGTTTAGTCATAGATATAGCCCTTTCTGTAAGAAAGGGCAAGGAGTACCCTTCTATCTCTTTAAACCTGGGTAATTCCTCTCCCCTTTTGACCTCTATTACATTATAACCTAGTTTTTTTGCTGCCTTAATGGTCTCTTCTTCATATTTTATATTCATGGCCGAACGATAGCTAGGGTCAAAACCCATGACCTTTAATACTACACTGGCCATATGTCTAGATACCCCAAAATCTGGTAAAGAAAATGCTACTATCCTCCCACCTACTACCGTCAGTCTCCCTGGAAAGCCAGCTACTTCTTTATGACTGGTTGCATAGGGCAGTGCATAGACCAAATTACTCCTTACCTCAGGAATAAACCTCCCCATGCCCTTTGACCTAAGCAGGTGATATGCCTCTTTTAATTCTTTAATTACAAGGTAGCGCTCTGCCTCATTGGCTACATAGGCATAGGGATTGCCAATTAAATTTCCCTTTCCACAATTTAGTGAAAAGTCTATAGCCATTTTTGTTAGTTTCTTTGCCTCTTCTATCGACTCTAATAGCCCTTTCCCCTTGGCCAAAAAAGTGGCTATGGCTGTACTAAATAGACATCCTGTACCATGTACAGGCCTCTCTTCCCTTTTTGTAGCCTCAAATGTATAAAATTTATATCCATCATAGAGGATATCTATAGCCTTATCCGGTAGGTCTCCACCTGTTATAAGAATGGCATTTGGGCCTAATTTATAAAGTTCTTTTGCCACCCTTTTCATGTCCTCTACATCCTCTATTTTTCCCCCTATAATGGTACTAGCCTCATCTATATTGGGGGTAATAATTGTAGAGAGGGGAAAAATTTCTCTTTTTAGGGCCTCTATGTCCCTTAAAAGCAGGGAGCCATCCTTTGCCCTTATAATTGGGTC
>Ga0190306_1000234_pt1 | contig 21255 bp, 19 predicted proteins | sample 48700734_MG_FD_161657 | JGI IMG/M metagenome (GOLD analysis project Ga0190306, IMG submission 161657) | Hydrothermal vent sediment bacterial communities from Southern Trench, Guaymas Basin, Mexico - 4870-07-3-4_MG | ecosystem: Environmental > Aquatic > Marine > Hydrothermal vents > Sediment ... | reverse complement strand
TGATTTTTAAAATTATATCCTATTTTTTCTTCTAAATCTTTGAGTTCTTCTTTCACCAAAATCTAAAAATAAAATAGAAAAACAAGGAGGTCAAGGGATAAGTTACTTGGACATTCCCCAGAATTTTTAAAAGCTTTCCGAAAAGAAAGATAAGGTAAGCTCCTCAAATCCGTAATAACTTTAAAAAAACGGTCAAATATAGTAACTGACCTTACGCACAGTATGATATAAAAGGGGTTGCACAACTTTTTCATAGATGAATTGTAGAAGAAAAAGAAACAATGACGGTCAAACAAGTGCCGAATATTTATAGATGGATGAGTAATGGGGTCAGATACTGTAGTAAAAGTTGCCATACATCTTAAATACAACCTTGTTTTTTAGGAAGTTTTACCTCTTCGCCCGTCTATATCCTGCCTTTATTGCTTCCTCTTCCGTATCAAAGTAGATCCGGTTTTTTTCCTTAATCCGACCACAGCCAGCATCACCAGGAAGACGATATATCTTCGACCGTCTGTTACCAATAATCTCTTTACAAATATCTTTTCCAGCCCAAAGGCCTAGCCCCTTTACCCTTGCTTCTTGTTCATAAAGGCGGAACTCTTTATAGTAATGGAAGGGAGAAGGTGTAATTACACGAGCATATCCCTGCTTGATAAGCTCCGCATTGAAAAGGGTACCATCCAGAAGGAATACATAGGCAAGTAGACGGCCATAGTCATCATACTGAGTAGAAGGCTCAAATTCAAGATGTACCTTTTTCCCTTCTAATTGTTTCTTGGTAAACTCTGAAGCCTCGGGACCAAAAAATCCGGTGGGTCTTTCTGGGTGAACAGTTTCAGGAGTATCGACGCCAATAAGGCGCACTTTTTCACATCTCCAACCCCGTCCCACTTTGATCGTATCACCATCGATTACGTGCGTTACAAGGACCCATTGTCCTTTTGGATTACCGCCAGTAAAAGTCCAAATCATATATGAAACGGGAATCACAAGGACTACAATGATGGCAATTAATCTTTCTTTTAAGCCAGAATATCTTTTATTTCTGGTCAGTTGTACTAATTGTAATGACTGAACCCTATCCAGTCGAAATGAACGGACATCACGGGTAAAATGGCAATATGCCTTGAAGTAGGTATATTTCCCTTTGCTGAATATCTCACGAGGGTAAACGGCGTTGTGTCGGGTCACCTGACCATCTGGTCGTAAGTACCTGAATGATATACCTTCCTTTTTCTTGATGGCATCTGTGATCTTTCGCAGATGTTGATTTTTTGTTTCGTTGTTCATCCCATTTGCTGTGGCCTAACGACAAAGCTTACCTGCCGCAGTGGAGCAAAGAATGCTTTTATCTTAATATTTCTCTAAAAGAGAAAAAAACTATAGCTAGACTTATTATCATTCCTAAGACACAAAATGGACATACTGGCAAGCCCTTTTGGGCAAAGGGATTCAACCCCTTTATTAAGGCTATGGCAGCAAAAATGGATACCAGACTTCCAAAGATTATTCCACAAATTAAGGCATATCTTAATTGTTTCAGTCCCAAGAAAAATATACCTAACCAGATAAGACACATAACATAGACAAAAATAGGTGCAGATTTTTTTAGGACAATGGGGATAAAAATAATAGCCAAAAAAGCTATAAATGCAGCTATAAGTATCAAAGTCAATATCATTTATTCCCAATGATTATGGTTACATCTTCATAAGTATTAGGAATGGGCAGGACTACGTCAAAGTCAGGCCATAAGCAATTTAATAAAAATAAAAAATCCAAATGCCAAATGGCTTGATTTGACACCTGTCTGCGTGCGGACACGCACAGGCAGGTTTGAGCTTTGTCATTTGTCATTTTAAGATTCTGATATCCCATTCACCCATTTATTAATTCTGTCTTTTTAATCTTGCCTAAAGGAGTTTTGGGCAATTCATCTCTAAATTCAATCACCCGTGGAACTTTATAGCCAGATAATTTCTTGCGGCAAAAGCGAATAATTTCTTGAGGGCTTATTTGTAAGCCATTTTTTGAAACCACCACTGCCTTAACTACTTCTCCTCTTAATCCATCCTGCACGCCTACTACGGCCACCTCAGCTACCTTTGGGTGTTCAGCAATCACAAACTCCACTTCATTGGCGTAGACATTAATACCACCTGTAATAATCACTTCCTTTTTCCGACCAGTAATATAAAGATAGCCTTCTTCATCCAGATATCCTAAATCACCTGTATAAAGCCAGCCATCTTTTATTATCTCTTTAGTCAATTCAGGCTCTTTGTAATAACCAGGCATAACAAACCAGCCTTTTAGCAATATTTCTCCTATTTCGTTGCAAGGTAGTTCATCACCTTTATCATCTACAATCTTTATCTCTACCCAGGGAGCAGGTTTACCAAGAATTCCTTTCCTAAACCGTTTTTCAGGCGGGGCATTTTGGGGTAAAAGGACATTTGGGGCCGCCGATTCGGTCATGCCCCAGCCAGTAATTCCTGTTACATGGGGAAACTTTTCTTCAAACTCTTTCAATAACCTTGGTGAGGCAGGAGCGCCAAAATAAACAATAAGTTTTAAAGAATCAAGTTTTACTTTATTTATCTCCCTTGTCTTTAGCATCGCTTCTAAAATAGTTGGAGGTACCCAGGAACCAGTAACACCATAAGTCTCTATATCTTTTAGAAAACGACCTGGAGTGAACCTTTCTCCCAAGACTAGGGTGCTACCTGTACAAGCAAGCATAAGAAGATAGACAAGCCCCCCTGCATGGGAAAGAGGAACATAGCAAATAAGCACTTTAAAGGGTTCAATCAGGTCAAAATATTTCATAGTAGCCACAGGGGAATCCAAGTGTCGATAGGTTAAAGGAATGGCCTTAGGTCTTCCAGTAGTGCCAGAGGTGTAAATAATGATTGCCAGTTCCTTTTCTTTTATCAACTCTTTTCTTGGAGCTGCGCTTTGAGAGTTATTTATCAGATTGTCTATATCTGTGATAGTTTTTTTAAAGGAAGGCAGGTCAAAGGTAAAAAGTTCTTTAGCTATAAGATAATTGACTTCTGCATGGGCCAAGATATTTTTTAATTCATGTTGTTTTATTGAAGGGTCTAAAGGCACAACTGTAACCCCAAGGCCAAGGGCAGCTAAATAGGCATAGATGTATTGTGGGCAATTGGGGAGGTAAATAGCTAGCTTTTCTCCTTTTTTCATCCCCAATGTTTGAAATGAAGTCATAAGCCTTTGAATCTTATTTAATAGCTCAGGGAATGTCTCTTTCTGGCCTTTATAAACAAGCGCTAGTTTGTCAGGATAGTTTTTGGCTGTATAGAGTAAACTTTCATAAATATTCATTTTAAATTAACTCCGATTTTTTTATTTTACCACTACTTGTTTTGGGAAGTTTTGGTCTAAACTCTATCACCCTGGGCAATTTATAACTGGCCAATTTCTGGCGGCAATAAGAAAGTATCTCTTGAGGACTACATGGTTCTTTTAAGGTAATTATGGCCTTAATCAATTCTCCCCTTAGTTTATCTGGTGTGCTTATTACTGCTACTTCTTTTACTTTTGGATGTTCAGAGATAACAAACTCTACTTCATTAGCATATACAGTGAGTCCTCCAGTGATAATTACCTCTTTTTTTCTGCCGGCAATATAAAGATAACCTTCTTCGTCTAGATAGCCCAAATCTCCTGTACAAAGCCAGCCATCTTTAATCACTTCTTTTGTTAATTGAGGTTCATTATAATAGCCCTTCATCACAAAAGGGCCTTTAAGTAATACTTCTCCTATTTCACCAGGAGGAAGCTCATTGCCTCTGTCATCCACAATCTTTACCTTTACCCAAGGGGCAGGTTTTCCCAAAATGCCCTTTTTAACTCTTATCTCCATAGGTGCATCCAAGGGTAAGATTATATTTGGGGCAGTGGATTCTGTCAGACCGTAACCGGTGATCACATTTATGTGAGGGAATTTTTTCATAAATGCTTGAAAAACCCTAGGATGACAGGGAGCTCCAAATGGGCAGACATATTTTAGCGATTTGAGAGATATTATTTCCTTTTCCGTGACTTTTAATAATGCTTCTAGAATAGCTGGAGGAGCAAAGATGAGTTCAACTTGGTATTTTTCTATATATTTTAAACATCTCCCAGGAATAAATCTTTCTATAATAACTATGGTGCTACCCATAGTGGCTTGAAATAAAGTATGAAGTGAACCTGCTTCGTGAGAGAAGGGAATGGCACAAAGTATGGTTTTAAAATCTTTTAGGCCAAAATAGCCTAAAGTCTTTACAGGGAATTCAAGATTTTTGTAAGTTAGCATTACTCCCTTTTGCTGTCCCGTGGTGCCAGATGTATAAATAATAAGGGCTACATCCTCTTCATTGCCCATACCACGCAACTCTGTTTTGTCATCTATGGTCAATTTTTCTAAATTGCTCATAATGTGTTTGATACTTGGGGTTTCTTTTTTTATCTTAGCGGTTTCATTGTCCGTTATAAGGATAGAGGCCTTTGCGTGATTTATTATTTTAATTGCCTCATCCTTTGTGGCCATGATATCTATGGGAATAACCGTGGCCCCCAGACCAAAGGCAGCTAAATAGGCCATTATATATTCAGGACAGTTGGGTAGCCAGATGGCCAGTTTTTCCCCAGGTTGTAAACCAAACTGCTCCAAGGCATGTCCTATCTGGTTTACTTTTTCTAAGGCCTGAGCAAAGGTGATGACTTCTTCTTTAAAAATAAAAGCAGGTTTAGCTGCCTTTTCTTTGGCTATTTGAGAAAATTGTTTATAAACATCCATTTTATGACTTCCTAAAAAAATTTAAACCAATTCTGTCTTTTTTATTTTACCTACTGGGGTTTTTGGTAGTTCACTCCTAAATTCAACCACTCGCGGGACTTTATAGCCAGGTAATTTCTTGCGACAAAAATTTATAATTTCTTGAGGGGTTGTCTGTAAACCATCCCTTGAGACCACCACTGCCTTAACTACTTCTCCCCTTAAAATATCAGGTATTCCCACTACAGCCACTTCCTTTATATTTGGATGTTCAGCAATTACAAACTCTACTTCGGTTGCATAGACATTTAGTCCACCCACAATAATTACCTCCTTTTTACGACCGGCAATATAAAGATAGCCTTCTTCATCTAAATAGCCCAAATCTCCTGTATAAAGCCAGCCATCTTTTATTATCTTTTTAGTCAATTCGGGCTCTTTGTAATAACCAGGCATAACAAACCAGCCTTTTAGCAATATTTCACCTATTTTATTGCACGGGAGTTTATCACCTTTATCATCTACAATCTTTACCTTTACCCAAGGAGCTGGTTTACCTACGATACCTTTTTTATATCTTTTTTCTTTGGGCATATCTCTGGTAAATAACACATTTGGGGCAGCAGATTCTGTTAATCCCCAACCAGTAACTCCATATATATGAGGGAATCTCCTTTCAATCTCTTTAAATAATCGGGGATGGGCAGGGGCACCAAAATAGACAATAACCTTTAAAGTCTTTAATGATACCTCATTTATTTCCTTGGTATTTAAAGAAGCCTCTAAAATAGAAGGTGGCAACCATACAGCGGTAATTTTATATTTTTCTAATTCTTTCAAAAATACCCCAGGGATAAACCTTTTTCCCAATACCAAGGTGCTTCCAAAATAAACGGTCATTAAAAGATAGACTAGACCCCCTAGATGTGAAAAAGGCACATAACAAATATTTCTTTCTAACCATTCATCATAACCATAATAACCCAGGGTGGCTACAGGAGAATCCAGGTGTTTATAAGTAAAAGGCACAGCCTTGGGGCTGCCTGTAGTGCCTGAGGTGTAAATAAGGACCGCCAATGCTTTTTCATCAAGTATTTCTCCATCTACAGCATTAGCTGAATTAATTAAATTATCTATATCTTTTATCACTTTAATTTCTGAAACTTCTATATCTTTTTCCGAGATAAGGTAATTTACTTCGGCATGCCTTAAGATATTTTTTACTTCTTCTTTTTTAAATGAAGGGTCCAAAGGCACTACGGTTATACCTAAAGACAATGCTGCTAAATAGGCATAAATGTATTGTGGACAATTGGGCAAACAAATGGCCAGTTTTTCTCCTTTTTTTATGCCCAATGCCTGAAATGCCCCTATTAATCTTCTTACTTTGATAAATAGCTGTGCAAATGAATCTATGTGTTCACCAAAAATAAGGGCCTCTTTTTGGGGGTGTTTTTTTACTGTATTTTGGAGAACATTATAAAAATCCATGTTCAACTCCTAGAAACTATATTTTACTTCAAAATATAGCTCCTTACTGTCATTGAATTGCCCATGAAGTCCGCTTTCCTTTCCTTCCAGGATGTGGGCACCTACAGTAGTGGTCAAGTGGTCTCCCCACTCAAAATAGAAGGAAGGACTGATCCTCCAATCATTATCATCACCATAAACTATCAAAATATTGGGTTTAAGCCTTTCATGAAAGAAATCAGTTGAAACTCTTAAAGTCAGTAAAGTTTCTACCTTATCCATCGCTCCCCCTGAAGGCCAGACAAATGGTTGTCCATCTATATCTTTTTTAGAATTAATTAATTGGATAAATTGAAAACTGGCCAGCCAATTGGTAACAATGTATTTATCCAAACCAATCACATAATTATAGCAATCTGTCTTTGCCCATTTAAATTTGCCATCTTTGGTGCGATAAGTTCTATAATCGTTTCTTACATAAGCAAATTCTCCCCTTAAGGTGAGGCCTTTTAAAAATCCACTTACAAATGTCTTTGAGAATGTGCCTCCCCAGACATTTATGCGGTGATATTTTTTGGTAAAGTAAAAGGTGCTCCCCGGAGGGGCAATTCCTTGAGAGTGAAGAAAGTTTTGTAGTTCCGTAGGGCTCATATGCATACGCATCGCTAGTTCCTGAAATTTTTGGGGGTCCATAGTGCTGGTATCTACAGTGGTGACCCTTTCAGGTGATTCTGTCTCCCAGGAATAAATATAATTTAAGGTATATTCAAAGCTACCCAAGACATCCCGCCATCTTACCCCAAATTTTGAATTTCCCCATTTTTCTCCAGGTCTTCCTTCATGGGAAATTATCCGGTAATCAAAAGGAACTCCGGCCATACCTGTGCGGCTAAAATTCAATAAAGCATCCATCATCTTGGCCCCTTCTTTACTGGTGCCAATAGCAAACGGTGCCCCTACGGCTGGCCAATAGTCAGGCTCAAAATCAGGGATTAATAAAAATTGAAGACTTCCATTTACTGTAGGTTGAAACTCTATCTTTAATGTCCAAAGGGGAATTTTTATTTCATTCCAGGGTTTAAGGGTAAATTCTCGCCAGTCCAATGGGTTTACATATTTATCCAAGACCCTTATACCATCTGCTGTCCCCCAGGTTATTAATTGCTTTCCTGCCCTAATATCTAAATACTCCGAAAAAAAATCCACATAAACTTCCCTTACCCAGGATATACCCTGCCAGGTCTCTCGGTTGGTATACATGGCCTGGTGGGCAGGTGCGTATGCGTCTTCCTGATTGTAAGCAAAATCCCACCATTTATAAATATGGCCATAAAATGAAAGCCACGGTCTTGGTTTATATTGCCCTCTTAAGTCAACGATATTCATAATTTTAATCCACTTATGAAAGTCAGGATAAACCCCAGTCTCACTCTTAATATAACCCTCTACGGTGACAGGGCCTTTTTGGTAAATAGTTGCCTGAGCTAAACCTGGTAAAAAAACCACCAACAAAACAATTAGCCATTTTTTCATGATTTCCCTCCTGTGTTTTTTTACCATTCCTGTCTTTCTAAAATACGCGGTGAAAAATGTCTTTCCTTTAAACCTGAGTTGTAACGCCCAGGTTCAATAAGGAGTGTATCAGAATGTCCGGTGCGAAAGTTATAAACCTCCCATATCCTGGCCCACCAGCAACCTTCTTTAGGGGTATCAAAATAGTGAAAGATTTCTTTAAATTTCCTGCCTCTCTTGTCATAATATTCTTCATAAACATCAATCCCTGTATTTTTATCTATCCAGACAATGCGATAGGTGTAATACCACGGGTTTTTTTTGGGCACGGCCTTGATTTTGTAGCAGGGGGTATTGGCATAATAAATTTTTTTGTTGTAATGGGCCTTATAGCCTTTGAATATTTCTTCTCCTAACAATTCATATGTCTCATAACCATATCTTCTGGTAGTGACTTCTTCTACCGTGAATTCTGTGCCCATAAAAGAATCGTCTCCTTCGGCCTGCGAGACCTTTCTTATCTTTTTCATAGAAGGGAGCCAGATCCAGATATCATTCTGTTTGTTTACATCCATATAGGCCCAATTTAAGACCGCCAGCCCTTTGCTGTATTCAGGATAAGTAATGGCAATGAGGTCCTTATAGTCAAATCCATCTTTACCATGCATAATAATTCTTTTTCTGACCGCCTTCTTTTCCCTTTTATAGCCGGATTTATCTATCATGATTAAATTTACCCCATTATAGACCGCATCATTCACAAAACGCGTGAATTTGATATCAAACCAGTGTTGCATAATTTGCTCTGCAGTGGGATGAGGCGGTAAATCAGGTGGGCGACAGGTCATAGCCAGGCCCAGGCTTCCTAAAAACAAAAAAAACATTAAGAAAAACAGTATTTTTTTCATAAATTTCCTCCTTACCACTCCATTCTTTCTAAAATCCTGGGGCTAAATGCCCGTTCTTTTAAGCCCGTGTTAAATTTATAGACTTGAATATCTATGCAATCAGCATGGCCAGTGCGGAAATTATAGACTTCCCATATCTTTGAAACCCAGCAATTTTTTTCTGGAGTGAGATAGTAGCGAAAAATGACCTTAAATTTTCTTCCTGCCTTGTCATAATATTCGTCAAAGATAGCAATGCCTGTCTTTTTATCAAACCAGATAATACGATAGCTATAATACCAGTTTTTCTTTTGAGGGATGCCTTTTATTTTATAGCAGGGTGTACCCTTAAAATAGCTCTTACCGTCTAGATGGCTGGTATAGCCAGGGAAATTCCCCTCTCCTAAAAATTCATAGGTTTCATATCCATAACGACGGGTAGTAATGTCTTCTACAGTAAATTCACTGCCTAAAAATGCATCATCTTCTTCTGCTTGAGAAACCTTTCTTACCTTCTTTAAAGAAGGTAACCAAAGCCAGAGGTCATTCTGTTTTTTTACATCTAAATAGGCCCAGGTGAGCACAGCCAGTCCTTTAGTATATTCAGGATAAGTCATGACTACTAAATCTTTGTAATCTGTTCCTTTCTTGCCATGCATAATCAAACGGCGCCGAATCCACTTTTTTGTCCGTTTAAATCCTGATTTATCAATCATGACTAACTGTCCTGTGTAATAGACATCATCCGCATAACGAGTAAACTTAATCTCAAACCACCGCTGCATAATTTGCTCTACTGTGGGATGAGGTGGCAAAGTTTTAGGCCGACAACTGGCTGCAAACCCTATTGAAGGCAATAGAAATAAAAATCCCAGAAATAGCCATAACCTTTTCATAACCAACCTCCTTTTTATCCAAACCAGCCTGATACCTGAGTCTTCCCAAAAGAAATCCCAATGTGTTTTGGCTGTAAATATTCAAATAAACCCCATTTGCCCAATGTCCTTCCAAAGCCACTTTCCTTGAAACCACCAAAAGGAGTGCAGGCATCCATCTGAGCAAAGGTATTTATCCAGACCGTGCCATATTGAGCATCTTCAGCCAATGCCTTTGCCTTTTTTAAATCTTTTGACCAGATCTGAAGCACTAAGCCTGTAGGGTTTTGTGCTATTATGGTTTCTATTTCTTCTTGGTTAAATTTTTTTACTAACAAAATGGGATTGAAACATTCTGCATAAATCATTTCTGGTATTTCTATAATAGTGGGTTCAAAAAAATAACCTTTAGTTTCTAATGCCTTTCCGCCTTTAATGATTTTTGCCCCCTTTTTCTTAAAATTTTTTACCTTGTTTACTACTTCTTCTAAGTGTTTTTTTGACCTTAGAGGCCCCATACCGGTTAAGGCAGAACTAGGGTCTCCTACTTTTATCTTTTCCATTTTTTTACTTAAAAGCTCTAAAAACTGCTTATAAATACCTTCTTCAATCAAACAAATACTGGTATTAATGCACATCTGTCCCTGTTTCATAAAGGCAGAGGCCATAATATTTTCAGCTGCTTCTTCCAGGTCTACATCTGAAAAGACAATAGCCAAATTTATCCCACTTAATTCACAAATGGCTTTTTTAGGCCTTTTTATACTTTCAAATATCTTTTTAAATGTTTCACTTGCACCAGTGAAGGAAATCATATCTATATCTGATGTAGCCAATGCCTTTCCAATAATAGGGCCTTCTCCTGTAATGATGTTTATTAATCCCTCAGGAAAATCTAGCTCATCAATGTATTTTGCCAATTCTAATAAAGAGAGACTGCCAAGTTCAGATGGTTTAACAATTATGGCATTTCCTGCAGCCAAGGCAGCAGCGGCGTTAAATCCAAATAACATTAGAGGTACATTATAGGGTAAAAACATGCCCACTACACCAAAAGGGACATATTCAACCATATCAAAAGCATCTTTATTAAAGAATGAGGGAAAAGAGACATTTTCTATCAAAGAGGCATAATATTCAAAACACTGAGCAGCTAAAGGAATATCCACAAAGAGTGTTTCTTTTATGGGTTTGCCTATTTCTTTTGTTTCTAATTCAGCCAAATTTTTTAGATTTTCAAGGATTACCTTAGAAATACCTTGTAATAATTGTTTTCTTTCTTTAAAAGAGGTCTTTTGCCAGGTTTTTTGAGCTGATTTTGCTTTTTCAATACAAAATACCAAGTCACTTTCATCTGCCTGGGGTATTTGAGCAAAGACTTCTTGTGTAGCCGGATTTTCTATTAAAATTTTTTCTTTTTTATCCCTAAACTCTCCACCGATATACATACTATATGTGTGCATTTTTTACTCCACTCCCACTTCTTTCCAAAGGGCAAATGTCCTTTCAAATACAGGAAACCATTTGGAAAGTTTATTGAAATCCCCTTTTAGTTTTATTTTGCCCTGGTTGAAGGCTACAAATGGATCAAGTTCACCATTAAAAATTTTTTTCCAAAACTCCCCTTTAGCCGAAAACACAAATTCTGCATTTTCTTCACTATTTTTTACTTGTATTATCTTTCCTTGCTGATAGCAAAAAGAAATAGTTGTCTTGGTATCTGTTTCTTTATTGCATAAAACAGTAGTAAGGTTAAGTTTTTCCCCTAAAGAACGAGCAGTTTGATCATTGTTTATGGTTTCCACTAAGGCTTTAATATGTTCTTTAGAAAATAATTTGTATTTCTTTACTTGGGTTTCTTTTTTAGGAGGGATTTTAGCCAATGACTTCAAGTTATGAGTGATTAAACTAACCTTAGCGGTGGTTTCTAAAAGTTCAATTAAAGAAAACACAGAGACAAATTCCTTCCCTACGGCCACTACTCCATGATTTTTTAGCACTACTATATCATTGTTTTCTAGAGCACTTATCACTGGAGAAACATCTGTAACTGTAGGAGTAGTTTGAGGGATGGCAATAATATTGCCCAGATAAATTTTTTCTTCGAAGGTAATGGGCGTTAAGGTATCAAAATAGTGAAAATAATATACTGTCCAGGGCGAATGGGCATGGATGACAATAGGTTTTTCTTTAAAAGTTTTATGGATGACCAGATGAAGGGCTAATTCTGAAGTGGGTTTTTTATTTCCTTCTAAAACATTGCCTTCTTTATCTATAACCAAAATATCTTCTTTTTCTAAAAATCCTAAATAAGCATTATGTGCGGTAATAAGAATCTTATCATTGATACATTTTGAAATATTGCCAGAACTTCCACAAAGCAGCCCCCTTTGATGCAACTGCCCTCCCCAAAATATGATTTCTTCTTTCTCTTGCTCGTAACTCATTTTATGAACTCCATGGGCACATATTCGTCTTTTGCTTCCAGGGCTGCATTTTTGAAAAATAAACAGCCATCTATGGTTGATGCATCCTGATCAAATACCCTTAAATCAATTTCTTCGCCTTTTAATGCCTTAATAGGCACCTGATGCAAATGAGATAAAAGACAGACATAAAGGCTTCCACAGATACCTAAAAAATGGCCATTTTCCATTTTTTTATAAAAAAATAGCACCTCTTTTATTTTTTGTTTATAAAAAAGAAGTCCTAACATATTATCTGTGACATAAATGGGTTTCACACCTTCTTTGTTTAATCCCGCTGCTACTTTAAGCCCTAAAATATAGGGTCTCATTTCTGGTATAAACACCGAGTTGGTTTTTTTAATCTTTTTTAATCCTTCTTTTGAAGGAATGCCCCAAAGAAGAGAAAGACTATTTAGTTTTTCTAATCGCATATCTCTATCCACCCCGAAATATATTTGGCCGGAGTAATATCAAATGCCGGATAAATTGTTTCTGGAAAATCCCTTTTTTTAAGCCACATAAACACCTCTTCTTCAGGCCTTTGTTCTATTTCAATATTTTCTATGTCTATTTCCCTTGGGTATTGGGTAAGGGCATAAAAAGGAATCTTAAAATAATGGGCAAGCCTGGCTAGGGCATAGGTGCCTATTTTATTTATAATATCTCCTTTTTTATTAGACCTATCTGCCCCAGTAATGACACAATTTATTTGCCCGTCTTTCATTAAAATAGCCGCCTGATTGTCGCATATCAATTTTGCAGGAATATGAGCCTTATTTAACTCCCAGAAGGTAAGTCTTGTCCCTTGTAAATATGGCCTGGTTTCTGAAACAAAAAATATGGCTTCCTTTCCTATTTCCTTTAAGGCAGAATACAAATAAAGGAGTTCTCCATTTAGATTACAGATAGTTAAAATTCGGGCTTCAGCAGGCAACAATTTGGCCAATTTTTTAACCCGTTTTTTTCTCTTTTCTTCAAATCCCTGGACAAAACCATTTACTGCCTGCTTTATATCTAAATTTTCTCCACAGGCCTTCTTTAATATTTCTGCCAGACGGAAAAAATCAAAGGTAGGACGTATTTTTTTAAAGGCCATAGCAGTTTTATCAATTTCTCTCACTAAAGCACAGGTATAAAAAAACAATAATACCTGACCAAAGGCCCTGGTCTTCATTTTTCCTAAGACTTCTAAGGCCTCATCTAAACTTTTCACTGTAATATATGTTTCTTTAAAAGGAAGTTGCGTTTCATCTAAGACATAAATAGTATTATTTTCCATCCTTACCGGAAAGGCCAAGGGATTATGCATCAATTACTCCCATTAAATCAAAGGCACGGTCAATCATCTTTTTTTCAGCATCAAAAACTTTAATACTGGCAAAACCAATTTCTCCTGTAATTAAATTATCACTGACCAATAAAATAGCGGCTGCTTTTTTGTCATAAAGATTAGCAATAGTTAAAAAAGGGCTGGTCACCATATCTACGGCAATGGCTCCTTGACTGATAGCCTTATTGACCACTTCTTTTGTTTCTCTCAATAAGGCGTCTGTGGTCCAAACCATACCTTTATGTATCTCTTTAAAGACCGTGGCCAATTTATCGTTCAATTCCTGATCCGCCTCAGGGATAGCTCCATCATTTACATAATATCTAGTAACCCCATCTCCCCTTAAGACACTCTCTACTAGAACATAATCCCCAATGTTTATCTCTTTTCGCATACTGCCACATGAACCAAGTCTGATTAAATAATCCACTCCCCCTGCACAGAGCAATTCTGTCACTAAAGCCGCATCTGGGGCATACATTCCACCATTGCCTACAGTTACTCGCTTTCCTTTATATTCTCCTGTCCAAAAGGTGTAACCAAAGGCAGAAAAGTTCTTTAAGGGATTTTTTAGTTTTTCTAAAGCCATACTTACTCTTTGGGGTTGACCACTGATAATGGCAATTTTTGCCAAATCTCCTTCTTTAAACTGCACTGCCTTTAATAAATCCATTGGTGTGATGTGAATTTCCCTTTGCATCATTTTTAGGCTCCTAAACAAAGATTTCATCTTCAATAGCTGCTTTGGTATGGGCTTCGGCGGTTTCTATATAGCATCTAGCAGTAAGCCTACAGAAAGGATGATATTTTTTATCATATAAAATCCTCTGTACTCGTCCGGGCTGACTATAAAACTCCCTGTTTGCCCAGGCCGCCAATCTACCCAGGTCTTCTTTGCTTAGATATTTGGTAGATACCACGGCATGCTGAAAGTCCCACTTTCTTAAATCCTGATCTTCAATGAATGGCTCAAGCTCCTTATACATGGGAATGCCTGGTAATGGAGTCATAATTTGGAGGGCAGTCATATCAGGGTCAATCTGGTTAATTCTTTCAAACCTGTCTTTAATCTTTACTTCATCGTCATCTGGAAATCCTACCATCCAGGTAACTACTGACATAATGTTATTTTCCCGAAAGAGTCTTACAGTTTCTGCTACCTGATCCACACTAATTCCTTTATTTATCTTCTCTAAGGTTTTTTTATCTACTGCCTCCATCCCAAAAAGCCCACAAACAAAGCCTATTTTTCTCAAGGGTTTTAATAAATCCTTGTCTCTCAAGTGATATGGGGCACGTCCCATAAAGAAAAATTTGACCTTGAGCTGTCTCTTTTCCATTTCTTCAATAAATTCCTCCATCCTTTCTCTATTTACATTAAAATCTTCATCCATCATCACTACCCACTTGGCTCCAAACTGTTTCTCTAGGAGTTCTAATTCCTCTGCTACCCTTTTGCCTGAACGAATGCGGTAACATGTCCAATCTTTATTCCCTCTGGGGTCATAGTTGGTCCAACCCACACAAAAACGACAACCATTGGGACAACCTCTGGAGTGATAGGTTTCTACATAATGCTTGATCCGGCTAAAGCCGATATATTTATCCATAGGAAATAAATCATAGGCAGGAAGGGGTAAATCGTCTAAATTTTCTATTAAAGGACGATATTCTGTAAGCTCTACTGTCCCATTGTTCCTATAACTTAGCCCCTTTATTGATGGAATATCAGGGTCTTTTTTACTTAATTCTTTAGTTAGTTCTGGCATGGTGCGTTCTGTTTCACCAGCAATGACAAAATCAAATTCAGGTGTCTCTTCAAGCATCTTTGGTGCATTTGCCCCGTAAAAAAATCCTCCTACACAAATTTGGACTTGTGGCATGTTTTCCTTAATAAGCTTGGCTGCCCTTTGATACCTTGGATGGATAGCCGCTACACCGGTAGTCTGTAAGGCATCTCCCATATAGACTAAGTTTGGTTGTATTTCTTTAATAGCATTAATCATTTGTGTTTCACTAAAATTTAAGGCACGACAATCCAGGACTTTAATTTCAATCTCTGGATACCATTCCCTTAAATTGGCAGCTAATTGGGCATGATTGACATTTATGGCAATGTGTCTTCCCCAAGTAACCCAGCCACCCATAGGGGGTTGTAAAAACAGAACCTTCATTTTTTCCTCCTTTCCTATTTATCCATAGGTTTCATTAAAAAATTTGGCTTTAAAAGTAAGATAAATATAGGCAATATAATTAATGCCGAAAGCATATTAATAAACAATAAAAATCCTAAAGTGCCTCCTAGTTTTGCCTGCAATTTCAGGTTTGACCATACCCAGGACCAAATCCCAATGGTTAAAATGCTTCCTGTAAAAAACACTGCCTTACCACAGGTGAAAACAGCCCGATTGATAGCAGTAATCAGATTAACTCCCTTCTCTTTTTCTTCCTTAATCCTGGATGCCAAATAGATACTGTAATCGATGCCCAGTCCTGTGCCCATGGCCGCCACAGGCAGGGTGGCTACCGTAAATGGAATATTAAACAAGCCAAAGCTACCAAAGGTTAAGGCAATGCTAAAAGCCAGGGGAATAAAGAGAATTAAGCCACCAGTAAAAGAACGTAAGGCAAGGGTGATACGAAGAAATATAAGGAGACACAAAACAGCCATATTGGTAAATAAACTTTTTTTAATAATTTCATTAGTAGCTCCTAAAATCCCGATTAAACCACCTGCATAATCAAAACTTAAAAGGTGACTACGATGATAATTTTTTATCCATTGTTTGGTCAAACTGACTACGCGTTGGATAGTTGTTCCTTGACAGTCTTTCAAATCAAAGCGGATGTTGGCAAATTGATGGTCTGGGGTGATAAAGGCATCAAACTCTCCTGGGAAGGCATTGCTTTCATAAAGAAAGATATATTCTCCAATAGTGCTATCCTTTTTAGGCACTTCAAATTGATGCTGAATGGCTAGATTCATTAACTTGATATAATCAGCTACCGAAAGGCTATAGCCTACTTCTTTCAGATTATGACGCAAAAATCTATTTAATTCGTCAATTTCTTGGATTGCCTCTGATTTAAGTAATGATTCTGGCCCTTTGCCTTTAACCAATAAATAATAAGGATTTGAGCCCTCAAAATATTTATTTATCTTTCGCTCCGCTACATTATAAGGTGCGTTTCGATAAAGAGTAGAAGTACCTGGCTCATTTTCTCCTATCTCTATATGTTTAATGCCATATATAGCAGTGAGAAAAAGAGCTACAAACAAAGTCAGCATAAAATACATGCGCCATCTTTTCTGCCAGAGCCAAATAAAGCGTTTAAGAATAAAAGCTGTGAATCCCAAATTATTACTATTTTCTCTTTTAAAATGAGGGACAGGGAAGGTAGCAAAACAGGCAGGTAAAAATATAACTACACTGATAAAGAGGCTTAATACACCCAAACTGCCTAAGACCGCAATACTTTTCATGGCCGGGATAGGAATTAGGATTAAAGAAAAAAATCCTAAAAAATCGGTAAAAATAGAGGCACGGATAGGATTTAATAAAGAAACCAAAACGGTATGAGCAATATGTGTTTTATCTGTTTTTAAATGACTCTCCTCAAAATACCGCTCCATGAATTGAATGCTATGACTTATAGCCAGAATAAAAATGAGAAAGGGAATCAATATAGTAAAAGGATTGAGGGTCAAATGAAACACATTAATCATAGCTAGGCTAAATACCACCGACATACTACCTGCCAATAAGGGCAATAGAAATCCCCGCTTTTTCCGAAAGGCCAAAAACAGTAAAGAAAGAATGATGACTAAAGTCACGGCAAAGATATGGAAGATAAAAGATAAATGGGTATCAATATAACCTTCTAGAATGGGTCTACCACTTAAATAGATATTTACATCTGCCCCCTGGTAACGACTAACTATTTCTTTTACTTTGGCATAAATCTGGTGGGCAGGGATATCTTCTTTAAAATCAGCTTGAATTAAAGTAGCCTTAAAGTCTTTGGAGACCAGAGGCCCGTAAACCAGGGGATTATGTTCAATTTTTTTTCTCAATGATGCCAATTCTTGGGGTGTTTGGGGAATTTCACGGAGGAGTTTGGTGACCGAAAACCCATCAGGCCAAATTTCAATGTGTTTCACATTCTGGGCAAAAAGAGAATGAACCCTTCTGGGATTGACCTCATCTAAAAGTTGGATTTCTTCCGCTATCTGCTGGACTTCTTTTAAAACAGCCGGCTGCAGTATATCACCTTGCTGCGCTTCAATAGCGATATTTACCCTATTTAAACCACCAAAAAGCTGGTTAAGGGTATTTTGCACAGAAATAAATCGATGTTTACTAGGAATGAAATCAATTTGACGGGTCTCTATCTTAATGTCCCTAATAAGAAAGAGAGAGACAATAGATAGAAATATAGGCAGAAAAATGCCTAAAAGACGCCACTTGAGAATGAATTTAGCAATCTGTTCCTCTTTTATAAGACCTGCCATAATTTTAAAGTAAAATTTTAATGACAAGACTTTAATAGTAAAATTTTAATAGAAAGTCAAGAGGTAAATTAATCCCTTGTTTATTCCGCGATTGAAGTTTCCTTTTTTGACTTTTATTAAAAGTTTCCTTGATAGAAATTATGGTTCCGGAAACCAGCCCCAAATTCCAACAGTGGAATATTTTTAAAATTATGGTATAGATTTTTAAAAAGCTAAGGAGGAAGCAGACGATAGATGTAGACAAATTAGTTCTGGAAAGGGTTTTTTTGAGATTAGGAAATAGATTTCACTATATCTACCCGGTAAAGGAGATAAGTGAGGCATTTTCTCTAGTATCGCAAACAGGTATGGTAGATTTAAAAGAAGAAAAGCTAAAATTATTTGGCAAAGAGCCCACGGGATTGAGTCTAAAATTTACGGTACATGGTAAGGACATGGGTTATAATGTAGCTCTATCTGCCCTTAGTCGGGAGCTGAATATTGAGGTATTCACACCATACCGAACGAAGATAGAAACACCTTAGTTTGTTGAGTTAGAAATACTTTTAAGATGTGATTAACTAATTCTTTCACAATTTTATAAAGAGTTAATAATGAAGGGATTAAAAGTCAATTATTTCTCCATACTTACTTCCACTTCTTCTACTCCTCTGGGATGAACTTTACGGATGATAAAAGTAAGATTATTATAACGAAATTTTTCTCCTGTTTTCGGGATTCTTCCTAGATGATACAAAATAAAACCATTTAATGTTTCATAATCTCCTTTAGGTAAATCAAAAGGGAGCATTTCATTAATATCGTCTATTTCCATCCGCGCCTTAATGAGATATCTATTTTCCTCCAATTTCTGGAAAAACTCAGGTATTCGTTCATCTTCTCCTAAAATTTCACCAGTGATTTCTTCAACTAAATCTTTAATGGTAACGATTCCCACTGCCCCACCATATTCATCTACCACTACGGCCAAAGGTTGCTTTTTTTGTTGCATTTCCTTTAAAAGTTGGTGAACTGGTTTTGTTTCAGGCACAAAAAAAGCAGGTTTAATATATGGTTTAATACTTACCTTTAAATCTGGTAGGTTAATAAGGTCAAGATAGTGAATAATGCCCACAATGTGGTCTACTCTCTCTTTGTAGACTGGTAAGCGAGTGTGAAGATATTTATTAAATACCCCAATAGCCTCTTCTAGAGTAGCTTTGTCAGAAATAGATATTACTTCCATTAAGGGAATCATAACCCTCTTCACATCAATCTCTGTAAAGGTGAAAAGACGGGATAAGAAATTGCGCTCTTTCCGAGTAAGTTTTATTTCTAACTCATTTTTTTGAATGAGAAATTTTAGCTCTTCCTTAGTAAAAAAGGCGATTTTTTGGTTTTCTTTTGCTCCTGCGAGTTTGAGAAAAAAATTAGTTAAAGCACTTAAAACCAATGCTAATGGAGCCAGAAGAAAACTTGCAATTTTTAGTCCATAAGCTGACTTGGGAGCAATCAAATTGGCATATTGGCGACAGATGGTCTTAGGCACTATTTCTCCAAAAATTAGAAAAATAGGAGGTAAACTCACAATAGAGAGGATTTCACCCCAATTGCCTAAGGATTGTATTAGAAAAGAAGTAGTGAGAGCAGTATTAATAATAACACTTAAATTTGTTCCCAGAAGGGTAATACCAAAAAGAGAAGATGGCTTTTCTAAAAATTTTAGGGCCTTTTTTGCTCCCTTTGCCCTAAGATATCTTAAATCAGCAGAAACAAGGGCAATCTCAGAGCCTGAAAAGAATCCCTCTAAAAGTAAAAGCGTAAAAAATATAATTAAACTTATTATGGGGTTCATGAATTAAGTTTTTCTACCTCTAGTTCAGTAATTCTTCTTCCTTTAAGACCCTTTACTGTAAATTTGAAATTAGCAATTTGAACAGAGTCTCCTTTTTTAGGCAATCGTCCTAAAGCACTCCATATAAGTCCACCTAAAGTATCTTCCTCAGACTCTAAATTTGTTTTAAAGAAAAAGTTAAAATCGCTTAAAGGGGTTTTGGCTAAAACCCTATACTTGTTAGGGGCTATCTGTCTATACCATTCTTCAGTAACATCATATTCGTCATAAATTTCACCAAAAAGCTCTTCTAAAAGGTCTTCTGTGGTCACTAATCCCTTTATACTTCCATATTCATCCACTATCATGGCCATAGTAATTTTTTGGCTTTGAAGTTCTGCTAAAAGTGTGTCTACCTTTTTGGTAGTTGGAACAAAATAAGGAGGAAGGAGTTTTTCACGAAAGTCCTTTAACTTTCCTGTTTTTTCACTACCCAAGAGGTATTTAGTGTGAAATATACCAATAACATTATCTAAACTACCTTCATAAATAGGAATTCTGGAAAAACGGTGGTAGTTAAGGGCATTTATTACCTCTTGCAAATCTGTATCAATAGAAAGAGCAAAAATATCAGGCCGTGGAACCATAATTTCAGAGACCGTTTTTTGGCGAAAGCGAAACAGCCTTATAATAAATTCCTTTTCAATGGATTTTAACTCTCCTTTTTCATGACCGGTTTCAATGAGGTCTAAGAATTGCTTCTCTAAAAAAACCGGTTTTTTGGGGGGAGGAGGCATGAAGAAAAGCACAGTATTTATTATATACTTCTTAATAATATTATGGAAAGGAGTGACAATACGGACAAAAAAGTCAATAAAAGGACTAACTCTGATGCAAAAACTAGGTGCTTTTGCATAGCTAAAGGCCTTGGGAATAATTTCTCCCAAAAGGAGTAAAAGGGGTGTCATAACCAAGATGGCAAGCCATTTCCCATTTTTCCCATAAAGAGTGAGGGCTACTGAGGTAGCCAAGGCTGATGCCGTAATGTTAACGGTTTCATTCCCAATGAGAATAGAAATAAGTAAATGATTTGGCTGGACAAGTAAAGAGGCTGCTTTTTTACCTCTTGAAGTTTCCTTGAGTTTTAGAATTTGATACCGGGTAAGGGAAAAAAAGGCAGTTTCTGAACCAGAAAAGATGGCAGAAAATATTAATAGAAGAAAAATTAAGCAGATTTTAAAATAAACCAACTCCATTATTATTAAATTTAACACACTCAACTATTGACGTCAAAGACCCAAAAACGTGGTAACTTTAAAAGAAAACCCCCCTGCCTGTTCCCGCCTGCCGTCGGGCAGGGGCAGACAGGGCGGCGAGTGGAGAGGGTGGAATAAAAAATTGCTTGGAATTTTATCCAAAAATCAATAGCGTATTTTGGGAAAGAGAATAGTAAATTCTAGACCATTAGAAATTTTTACTACCATTCCATTTGGCCAAGAGGACGTGTAAATGTGTAATTAATAGGTTCTACAATGAGTTTATGAGCAGTGTATTTCACATTTCTTGAGCACAAAGTAAATGGTAATGACAAGACAAAA
>Ga0190306_1000233_pt1 | contig 21371 bp, 15 predicted proteins | sample 48700734_MG_FD_161657 | JGI IMG/M metagenome (GOLD analysis project Ga0190306, IMG submission 161657) | Hydrothermal vent sediment bacterial communities from Southern Trench, Guaymas Basin, Mexico - 4870-07-3-4_MG | ecosystem: Environmental > Aquatic > Marine > Hydrothermal vents > Sediment ... | reverse complement strand
CTTATCACTTACGAAAAGATAAAACTAAATACAGGAGCATTTTTAAAAATAAAATATGGGCAATTTTGAGAAGTTTATGGATAAACTTTGTCCGAATAACAGGTAGTTTGACACAAAAAAGCAAAAGAATGGTAATAAATGTAAATTATGCTTCATATTTTAACGTTTTTGTTAATTTTATTTTGTTAATTTTTAATTTAACGTGTTTAGAATCGTATAAAAAATTTAGATTGCAAATTATTTAAATTTTTTTTAAATGCCATTCTAAACGAGTTTAAATTTTATGACTTTTTAGAGTGGACTCATTAGTTATATACAAAATATAAGTCTTTATTTTTAGTCTAATTTATTAACTAAATTTAATATTTACATTTTATATTTGACAAAAAAACACAACTTTGACACAACTAGCAAAAAATAGTATTATAAACTGTTTTTTTTTATGGAAAAACAGATTACCAAAAGACATAATTGCTTTACCTCATTCCGGGTCAAACAGACAATATTTTAGGATTTTCGAAGAAAACAATACTATTATTGGTGTTTACAACAACAATAGTAAAGAAAACAGAGCATTTCTTTCTTTTACAGAACATTTTAGTTCGTTTAAAATAAATGTACCAACTATACTAAGAACATTCATAGAAAAAAATGTTTACTTCATTAACGATTTGGGAAATACTAATGTTTTAGACTGGTTAAATAGAAACAGAAAGAATAACAATTTTTCTGATAATGCTTTAGAATTATACAAAAACATTATCACCCAACTAATTAAAATTCAAATTGATGCAGGAAAAACAATAGATTATTTCTTGAGTTACCCCGATTCTGATTTTAACCGAGAATCGATACTTTTCGATTTAAACTATTTTAAAAACGAATTTCTACGTAAAACAAATATTGACTTCAATGAAGTTACATTAGAAAAAGATTTTAACTTTTTTGCAGATTATTTATTACAAACAAATTGTTCGTATTTTATGTACCGCGATTTTCAGGCTCGAAATATAATGTTATACAATTCTTATCCATATTTTATCGACTATCAAGGTGGCAGGAAAGGTGCTCTACAATACGACTTAGCATCGCTTCTATATCAAGCAAAAGCTAATATTCCGGAACATACAAGAACCCATCTTCTTAATTATTATATAGATAATGCAAAAAAGACTATTGATATTGATAAAATTGAATTTAAAAAACATTACTATGCCTATGCGCTAATTAGAGTTTTACAAACACTTGGGGCATACGGATACAGAGGCTTATTCGAAAAGAAACAACATTTTATCGACAGCATTCCTTATGCAATAAATAATCTTTCTAATTTAAAAAATAAAATCACATTTTCGGAAAATATTCCCGAACTTTCAAATATCATAAATATCTTAATATCAAACAAATTCGATTATGAACAATAAGCTTACTATACATATTAATAGTTTTTCGTATAAACGTGAAATACCAAAAGACAAGTCGGGCAATGGAGGTGGTTTTGTTTTCGATTGTAGAGCTATTCACAATCCCGGAAGGTACAACGAATACAAAACACTAACAGGAAAAGATAAAGAAGTTATTGCCTTTTTAGATAAAGAAACAGAGATGCAAGAATTTTTAAAAGATGTTTTTTCTATTATCGACAAATCGGTAAAGAAATATATAGAACGAAAATTCTCAAACCTTATGATAAATTTTGGCTGTACAGGTGGACAACATCGCTCGGTTTATTCTGCCGAAAAATTAAGCGAATATCTAAATAATAATTACGATATTAAGGTAATTACTAAACATATTGAACAAGAAATTATTCACAAGAAAAATAATTTTTAATATTTCAGATATTAATATATGAAAGCAATGATATTAGCTGCCGGATTAGGCACAAGATTACATCTCCTTACTAATTCTACACCTAAAGCTTTGGTAAAACTTAACGGAATTACCATGCTCGAAAGAATTATAAAAAATCTTATTTATTATGGATTCGACGAGTTAATAATAAATGTGCATCATTTTCCTGAGCAAATCATAAATTTCATTAAAAGAAACAATAATTTCGGAATTAAAATTGCCATATCACACGAAAATGAAATTTTACTAGATACTGGAGGCGGACTAAAAAAAGCATCATGGTTCTTCGATTCCGATGAATCGTTTTTGGTTCACAATGTCGATATCATAAGCAACACAAATCTTTTAAATTTATACAATTATCATATTAAAAACAATGCTCTTGCAACTCTAGCCGTCAGAGAACGAGAATCGTCGCGATATCTACTATTCGACAATAGCATGCAGTTATGTGGCTGGGAAAACATTAATACCAAAGAGAGTATTATTACAAGAGAAAACATTCAAAGCAAAAGATATGCCTTTAGCGGTATACATATTATTAGTCCTTCGATTTTTAAATACCTAAAACAAGATGGTGCTTTTTCGATAATAAAAAGCTATCTCGAACTATCGTCGATGCATAAAATAATAGCCTACCCCAACAAAAAATCTTTTTGGTTTGACATTGGAACTATTGAAAAACTAAGCAATGCGGAAAAATTTCTTAATTCTAACATTTAAATTCTAATTCGTCGAAGAAACTTTATTAATAAATAGTATTATCGAAAGATTGTCATAGTTTAAATTTTAAGTAATTTTATTCATTCGTTAGCAATAATAATGTATTTTCAGTAAGAATATTAAACATTGATTTGTTTTATATTAAAACATTTCATATCTTTGTATTGAAAAATCTAAGGCTATGGAAAAGTTAACGCAAAAAGAAATAGGAAGAAGAATCTCTGAAATAAGGAAAAATAAGGGGTATTCTCAAGCTGATTTAGCAAAAATGTTAAATGTTAGTCGTCCATCTCTAACTCAAATTGAGTTAGGAAAAAGAAATTTGACTGTTCTTGAATTAAATGAAATTACCAACATATTATCTATTTCAATTGATAAATTATTGTCAAATAGCTTCAATTTGGAAGAACAGCTTGTTGAACAAGAAGAAATGGATGAAGCTCAAGAATATCGTATTTCTGTACCTGAATTAAAGGTTAACAAGTTCAGAAATATATTGTTATATATTCTTGAAAAGTGTGCTGGAAAACCTAATGTAGGAGAAACCCTCTTGTATAAATTACTCTATTTTTCAGATTTTAATTATTACGAGTTGTATGAAGAACATTTAAGCGGAGCGGAATATAAAAAACTACCTTATGGACCTGTTCCTCAAAAATTAGATATTATTATTAGTCAAATGATAACTAAGAAGCAGTTAAAAAGATTAAAAGTAAACTACTATGGATATCCACAAACAAGATATATTCCTTTAGTTAAACCTAATTTGACAAGTTTAAGTGCTGTAGAAAAGCTTGTTATTGATAGAGTAATCGATCAATATTCTGATTGGTCTGCATCTGCTATCAGTGATTACTCGCATAAGGATATGCCTTGGTTAGCTTCAAAAGATGGAGAAGCTATTGATTATGAATTAGTTTTTTATAGAGAAGCTCCATATTCAGTTAGAAATTATGACGAAAATGAAAATGCTTTATGAAATTTGAAGAACTTAAAGAATTTAAAAAAGACATAAAGAAAATTTCAAAAAAGCATAGATCAATTTCTGAAGATATTGAAGTTGTTAAAAAGGTTTTAGAAGTTAGTCCTAATGAAAGACCTCCTTTTAGTTATAGAATTGATGGCTTAGGAGTTGAATCTTTTATTATTAAAATTAAGAAAATAGCGTCAAAAAGTTTTAAGGGAAAAGGCGTTAATTCAGGTTTTCGAATTATTTATGCACATTTTGAAAAAGAAGACAAGATTGTATTAATAGAAGTTTATCATAAGTCAGATAAGGAAATTGAAGATAAGAAACGAATTCTTGATAATTTTAAATAGAAAAAAAATAAATTATAATTATTAACAGCAAGTTATAAAGCATACGGGGTTTAGTGGTTTTTTGACAATTATAATTATCTTTAACTTTGGTTAGCGGGGGATGATGAAACAGGGCGAAAATCCCGTACAACTTCATACTTGTGGACAGTTAGCGGTATACATATTATTAGTCCTTCGATTTTTAAATACCTAAAACAAGATGGTGCTTTTTCGATAATAAAAAACTATCTCGAATTATCGTCGAGGCATAAAACTAACAGCCTACCCCGACAAAAATTCTTTTTTGTTTGACATTGGAACTACTGAGAAGCTAGGCAATGCAGAAAAATTTCTTAATTCTAAAATTCAGGGATGGATTAACTACTACGGACAGTTCAGAAAATATAGTTTAATAAAAATATTTCGTATATTTCATCATCGGTTAATGTCATGGGCAGTAAATCGGTATAAATGCTTCAAAGGGAGCATGAGAAAAGCAGGACGTTGGATTTATAAACTGGCAAGAAGCCAACCAAATTTATTCGTTCACTGGCAACATGGTTTTCAAGGAGCATAAACTTTGTATAACAAGAGCCGTATGATGCGAGAGTATCACGTACGGTTCTGTGAGAGGCTTAGGGTGAAATCCCCTTTGCCTACTTGACCTATTGCATATAAAAGTTTGATACTTAGGGAAAATATTTTGTTTTGACGACACGAAAAAAGAAAATAAAAGTTGCTTATATTTAATCAAAATTTTTAATTTTTTTGGGTTTTTTAGACGGACTGCCGTTACCCAACATAAGGTACGGTAAAGGGACATAGTTTACACTTTTTTGGACTTAATTTGTGGTAAAAAACAAATTATTATGCCTTGGAAAGAAACGACAACTGTGGAACAAAAAATTGAATTTATTTGCGTTAAAAAAATTGAATTATTAATTTATCAAACTAAAAAAACATGAAAAAAAAGATTTTTTACGGTATATCATTATTTTTGTTAATATGTTTTACATTTAGTAATAATTTGAATGCCCAAAATTGGGAAACGATTGGTCCCTGGGGTGGGGACAGGCATTTTATCTGCCTTCATCCTGAAGATACTAATACTGTTTTGGTAGGTGGAGCAGGAGGTTTCATTCACAGAACAAATAATGGCGGTGGCTACTGGGAAAGTCTAGCCCCAGACTCTCTTCTTGGCTCAACAAGTGTAGAGGCAATTCTTATTCATCCTGATTATAACGATACAATCCTGTGTAGTGCCAGTCCTCTTGGCATATATAAATCTTATAATAATGGAATTACATGGCATGAGAAAAATACAGGATTAATGTCTGTTGATGCAACAAGCTTGTTAATAGCCCCTGATAATCACCAAAAGGTTTATGCGGGATTTATTACTCCACAAGGACAGGAAAACTTGGGTGGAGTGTATGTGTCTGATAATTTTGGTGAAACATGGACTTCGATGAACAACGGACTTGGCTTAACTAGTGTAACAAGACTAAATATTGATAAAGATGGAAAATTATATGCAGCCACTTATGGCGAGGGCTTATCTGTTTACAATGATTCGCTATCCGTATGGCAAACTATTTTTTATGGTAACGACAGTTTAATTACTACAGTTGAATCACATCCTTATTGTCCGGACACAATCATTGTAGGTACTTATAAAAATTGGCTATACAAATCGGTTGACGGAGGAGATAATTGGCAACAATTACCTATACCATCAGAAATAGGAACTGATACAGTCGCTGTATGTTATGATATTGAATACGATCGCCAAAATCCTGATTTTATATGGACAAGATTACCTATTGCGAAAGAATTACCTTTTTATTCTACTACCAGAAATTATGGAGATGGGACATTTTTTAGTTTTGATGGAGGAAATAGCTGGAGTATACATGGAAATGGATATACTCAAATAATTATTGATGACAGGTCTTCTTTAACGCAAGACTATTTACCTCAACGTTCAAGTATTATATATGCTACTGGCGGAGGTGAATCTGCCATTCTGAAATCAGAAAATGGTGGAATATTTTTCGAACCCGTAGTCAAGGGTATTAATGGTGTTTTTATTAATATGGTTATGATAGACACTTACGGCAGAATTTTTACTGGAGCAGAAAAAGGATTTGATATATCGCGTAACAGGGGAAATACATGGAAACAGATTCTCTATACGCAAAATTCTTATGAGGATATTGGGTATAAATGGGATATAAATATTGATCCGCAGGATAGTAGCATCTTGTATTGTTCTAAAGGGGAACTTGCTCATCTTATTCCTGATGGGAAAGGTCTGTTCGTGGCTAATCTCGTTGCCGACACAGGAGCTATGATGCACGGAACATTTGGTGTTGGTGTTTGGAAATCGCTTTGTGGCAACACTTGCGATACTATATTTATGGCAACTCAATCGCATGGAGTTTGGAAAACAACAGATAATGGAACAAACTGGGAAGAATTAGCTTTCGGTCTTGATCAATTAAGTGTAACCGATATTTATATTTCACTTCAAACTAATAATTTACTATATTCTACAACACGTTCTGATTCAGGAATATATTGGATTGAATGTGATTTTTATGAAGAAGGTGGTTTTTATAAATGGGATGAACAATTGCAAAGCTGGGAAAAAAAAATAAACGGTATGCCTCCTGCTGCAATTTCACAAATGCAAGTGAATTCGCAAAACGATTCTATGGTTTATGTTTCTACATTTGCACATGGTATTTACAAAACAACCGATGCAGGCGAAAATTGGATAAATATTAGTCCGCAGGGAGTAGCTAAAATTTATTCCATTGCTGTTGACCCAACTAACTTTGATTATTTGTATGTAGGAACAGCAAGAAATGGAGTATATGCTACTTTTGATGGAGGACAAACATGGGATGATCTTAACGGTAATGGATTAACAAATCTAGTTATCAATTATATTGCAGTAGATCCTATAAACAGAGATACACTGTATGTAGCAACTCTTGGAGGAAGTGTGTTTAAAACACCTATTAATTTCATAACTGCCAATATCAATAAAGCAATACCTAAAACTAAAAAGACAATTAATATTTACCCCAACCCGTCAATAGGAACATTTATAATTGAAGGTAAAAACATTCAGACTGTTGAAATTACAAATATTAGTGGGCAAATTGTTTATTCTTATGATGATTTTAAGTCATCGTATCAGTATCAAGTTGATTTAAGTAAGCAGCCGAAAGGAGTTTATTTGATTAAAGTAACATCTGACAAAGAAACGGAAGTCGTAAAAGTAGTATTGGAATAAATTAATGTTTTATATAATAATACTTCGTTATAAAATTAAGCGGCAATAGTACCATAGTATATAAGTTCTTTAGCCTTCAATTGATTTTTAGTAGAGTGTGGGTTAATACCGAACTTATCAAAAAATCGTTGTAGCTGTAACATGTTGTTATTTATTGTTTTAATGTCATTCATTGAAAATGCACCTCTCTCCACTTTTGATAAACTTAACCAGTGTTCAACCTTGGCAATATTTATCCCAGTCAAAGCAGAATTAAAGTGAAAGTGTAACTTATTTTCACTTCTTGCTTGGCAATCATTGAGACCTGTATGTTGTAATAGACGAAAACATACAACACAGAGTTTTTGAATACCTCGGAGGTATATGCAAAGGTTTAGAATGCAACCCTGTGCAGGTAGGAGGCTACCTCGACCATGTTCATGTTTTATGCACCCTGTCGCGAAAAATTGCACAGGCAAAACGGCTATGGTATTTTTTTTGTTAACCCAACAGAGGTAGATAAGGTTGTTGATTATATCCGAAACCAAGAGGGGCATCATAAAAAAAGAACATTTCAGGATGAATACAAGGTTTTTTTGAAAAAGTATAATGTTGAATATGATGAGCGATATGTTTGGGATTAATTGCTTTCGCCCTTTTAGGGCTAATGTTTTGGTATTGCATAGCAACAGGGCACTGCCCTGCTTTGCTGCTATTGCCCCTTTGGGGCATTTCGAGGTTCAAGACAACTCATTAATAAACCATATTATTACCGGCAATGCACCAGATGTTAGGTTGTTTACCTTATAATTTAATTTTAAAAAGAATGTTTTATGAAAAAAATTAAAGTCATAATTGTTTTATTATTTATTTGCGCTTTTACTTATGCCCAAAACAGCATTACAGGAACATTTACAGGTCTTGCCAATCAACAAATTAAACTGGTTGGCTTTAACGGTTTTAGTACATACCCAATTGATAGTACAAAAGCCAATGAAAAAGGAGTTTTTAACCTTTCATACAGCAAGCAAGGCTACGGAATGGCTTATCTTTTATCAGAAAATGAAAAAAGCTTTGTTGTTATTTTGGCTGAAAATGAAAACCTGCAATTAAAAGGCGAAAACTTTGAATTGGCAGAAAGTATCAATATTTTAAATGGTAAACAAAACAAGCTTTTTGCAAAATATGCCACCGAACATCCACGCAGGGAACAAACCCTAAGTGCATGGGATTACCTTACAAAAATTTACAGGAAAGATTCGCTTTTTACTATTCAAGAAATTCCGAAACAAGCAATAGAAACCGAAAAGCAACGCATAAAAACAGAAGACAGCTTGTTTTTGGCAGGTTTAAATTCTGATAATTATGTAAGTTACTATTTGCCGCTTCGCAAATTAGTGAGTTCGGTTTCTACAATAGCACAATACAGAACTGAAGAAATTCCGGCTGCAATTAAAGTATTCAGGAAAATAGATTATACCGACAAACGGCTTTATAAAAGTGGCTTGCTGAAAGAAGTTATCAAAAGCCATTTTTGGTTAATTGAAAACAGTGGGCGTTTATTGGATTCTGTTTACATAGAAATGCATAAATCCATTGATATTTTAGTAGAAAACCTTTTGGCAGATGAGCAAAAACTGAATGATATAACTGAATACTTGTTTAAATTATTGGAAAAACGCAGTTTGTTCAATGCTTCGGAGTATTTGGCGTTAAAATTACTCAATGAACAGGGCTGTACCATTAACAATGATTTCGCGGCACAATTAGAAAGTTACCGTGCCATGAAAAAAGGAAATACAGCACCGGATATTGAATTTCCAAAAAGCATTCTTGCTTCCGGCTGCGAAGCAAACAAAATACCCCAAAAACTTTCCGATATAGAAAGTAATTATACAGTAGTTGTATTTGGTGCAAGTTGGTGTCCGCAATGTCCGAAAGAATTATTGCAAATTGTAAAGCAATATTCTAAATGGAAAAAGCAAGGCGTTGAGGTGGTTTTTGTATCGCTTGACGAAGACAAGAAAATATTTAAAAGTTTTGCAGGTGTGTTTCCTTTTATCAGTTTGTGCGATTACCAAAAATGGGAAAGCCCTATTGTGAATGATTACCATGTATTTGCCACGCCAACAATATATTTACTCAACAACAAGCGGGAAATTATGCTTCGCCCAAATTCTGTTAATCAGTTAAATTCGTGGGTAGACTGGTATTTGGTGCAGGGGAATAAATGAAAAATTTGACTATAATAAATGAAAACAAAATTTGCGAAATGAAACCAACGAAACGCCAACATCGTTAACTGCCGAAGGAAATCCTGTCTGCTTTAAATGAATTCTATAACCTTGTATTAAACGAATCGGATTTTCTTAATTCATTTTCCAGATTTGGTATTACCGCAGACAAGTTAACCGAAGATAAACAAGCAATAGAATCACTTAAATCATTGCGTAATGAAGCAATGGCAGAAAAGGGGTAATCTCAGTAAGCAACAAGATTGCGCAATGCTAAAATGGAAGAACTGGAAGATTATTGTTACGAGTTGAAAACTTTAGCAACAATAGCATTAGAAGACCAACCTCAATTACTAGAAGAATTAGGCATTTTGGTACGCTAGTGGTTACCATCCCTTCACAGCCAAGCACATCCCGATGAAAAATTGAAGAGCTTGCCTGCCCTTCCGCACAATAAACAGCATATCTTCGTTGATACAAAAAGGTCGTCATCAAATTGATAGTGTTTCCTGATATTAGAATCGCCCAGTGCCTAACAGCGGGTCAAAAATAAGCGGGGCTTTGGTGGTTTGCTGACTAAGTATTATCTTAGTAATGTTGTTCAACGGGTGATAATGAGACAGGGCGAAAACCCCGACAATTCTTACCCGCGGACCGTCATGCACAAGCAAAAAAACATCACTAATGACGAAAATGCAAGTTGATTTTACATTTCGTCATTAATGTGTTATCTTTGTCTCAAAATAGTAGGATGATAGAAAGAAAAACATATCTAAAACGGCTAAGGCAACTCAAAGACCAGAATTTAATAAAAGTTATTACTGGGATTAGGCGGTGTGGAAAATCAACTCTTTTAGAAGCTTTTAAAAATGAGTTGTTATCGGGTGGAATTGCACCTGAAAATATTATCTTTCTCAACTTTGAAGAGCGAGAAAATTTGCACTTTACAAATTGGACAACACTTTATGATGAAATTATAGAAAAAGTAAACCCAAAAGAGAAGTACTATATCTTTTTAGATGAAGTACAAATGATTGATAATTTTGAGAAATTAGTAAATAGCCTATACACCAAAAAGAATATTGACCTATATGTTACAGGGTCTAATGCCTACTTACTGTCAAGCGAATTAGCGACTCTTTTGACAGGAAGATACATCGCTATAAACTTGTTGCCATATTCATTTAGAGAATATGTTTCGGCATACAAGGATGAAAAGAATACAGATCGTTTGTTCCGAAAATTCATCAATGAGAGTTGTTTCCCAGAAGCAGTAACACTTTCTCAAAACAATGAAAACTTGGTAAATGATTATCTTCAGTCAATATATGACACAGTAATAATAAAAGATATTTCTCAGCGCCATAATTTACGAAATGTTCATAACTTGCATCGTATTGTAAGTTTTTTATTTGATTCTGTTGGGTCTTATGTTTCTCCGACAAATATCGCTGCCCAATTAAATCACAACTCATCAAAGAAAATTTCACATAATACCATTATAAAGTATTTAGATTATCTTACTCAATCATATATTTTATATGCTTCACCTCGCTATGACATAAAAGGAAAAGGACTACTTTCTACTAACGAGAAATATTATATCGTTGATTTAGGATTAAAAAACATTACAGCTACAAATAAGTATGATACTGATTTAGGACGCAAACTTGAAAATACAGTTTACTTTGAACTCTTAAGACGTGGTGGAAAAGTTTATGTGGGAAAACATAACGATAGAGAAATTGACTTTGTGGTGCAAAAAGCAAATAATGAAAGAGAATATTATCAGGTAGCTTTTACTGTAAATGACGAAAAAACATTTAACCGTGAGATTTCGGCATTTGACAAAATAAAAGATAATTATCCTAAGTTTCTTCTAACACTTGATTTTGATAATATAAGCATAAATGGTATTCAAAAAATAAATGTTATTGATTGGTTGCTAGAATAAAATTATTAGGAACAGAAATGCCAGTGCATAACACCTAAAACACCTCAGAATATAAAAGTTCAACAATGTATAAAAATAACAGCCAAAATAGCAGTAAAATTAAAGCTTGTAGCTTGCTTCAACTTTCTTGTAACTTGACAGAAATGAAGTCCGCAATCGGCTACTATTCTTAATACTAATTGATAAATATTATAATTATCTCTATGGACAAACTTAAAATATATAAAGCTTCGGCAGGCTCGGGAAAAACATTTAAACTAACAGAAGAATATTTAAAATTAGTATTTGCAAACCCATATGCTTTCAAACAAATACTAGCTGTTACCTTTACTAATAAAGCAACAGCTGAAATGAAAAGTAGGATATTACAAGAATTATATTTACTAAGCAATAGCGATATATCGAACACAAATATTAAACAATCGGGACACAAAGATACTCTTTCGAATTTCTTTAATCTTTCTGATATTGAGATTAGTAAAAAAGCAAGAACAATATTAAACAATATACTTCACGACTACTCGAAATTCTCGGTTAACACAATAGATAAATTTTTTCAACAAATATTACGTTCTTTTACTAAAGAAATAGGAATACAACCGGGCTACCAAATAGAACTTAATAACGATGACATATTAAGCAAATCGATTGATGAATTAATGCACGAAATTGGCGACAATAAACAATTACAAGAATGGCTTATTAAATACTCTGAAAGCAAAATAAACGAAGGGAAAAACTGGGATTTTAATCGCGACTTAAAATCGTTAGGAAAACAAATATTTACAGAGAAGTACAAAGAGCAAAATCAAGATTTTATTGAAAAATCGGATAAAGACCTATTTAACAAATACTTAAGCACGTTAAACTCGATAAAATATAAGTTTGAAGAGAAACTTATTAAAATTGGGGAAGAAGCCATTGAATATATTTTTTCTAACAACCTTGATATTAGCGATTTTTTATCGGGTAAAGCAGGCGTAATAAACTATTTTTATAAGTTATCGAATAAGAAATTTGAAACACCAGGAAAACGAGTTTACGATGCCCTAGGGAGTGTAGAGAAATGGTATAAAAAATCATCTCCTAAAAAAGAAGAAATTACAAATGCAGTAAACAATAAATTATTAGACTTGCTAAAAGATGCAGTAAACTATTTTAATAATGAAAATATAAATTATAATACAGCAACAGCAATTTTAAGTAATTTCTATACATTAGGAATACTAAAAGATATCAATCGAAAAATTAAGGAATATTCGAAACTGAACAACATTTTTCTTCTTTCGGATGGTGCAAAATTGCTTAACGATATAATAAACAACAACGATACACCATTTATTTACGAAAAAACAGGAAATATCTATAAACATTTTTTGATTGACGAATTTCAAGATACATCAACTATGCAGTGGAAAAATTTTAAACCACTTATAACAAACAGTCTGTCGCAAAATAAAAAAAATATTATTGTTGGTGATATTAAACAATCGATATACCGTTGGAGAAATAGTGATTGGAGCATACTTGCACACCATGTAAATAACGATTTTAAACAATTCTTGCCAAAAACAGAATCGTTAGAACACAATTACAGAAGCCAAAAAAACATTATTAGTTATAACAATACAATTTTTGCATCAGCAGCATCAATACTACAAAACGATTTTAATTACAAAATTTTAGAAAACAAAAACATCTCAGACGATTTAAAAAATGAAATAATTACAGCATATCATGATTTATACCAGAAATCGCCTAATAATACAAAAGGAGGATATATATGTAATAAATTTTACGAAGATGATGATGAAAATACATGGAAAGAAAAAGTAAAAGAAAATATTCCCAAGATAATAGAACAACTACAAGATAAAAATTACAAATTAAAAGATATTGCAATATTAGTACGCACAAAAAACGAAGGAAAAGAAATTGCTGACACCATAATAGAATATAAAAACAGAACCAACAATAATTCCTACAAATACGATTTTATATCGAACGAATCTTTATTTCTAAACAATTCTGCATCTGTAAATTTTATTATTTCGATATTTCGTTACTTTATATTTCCCGAAAATACAATTAATAAAGCTGAGCTAATATACAGATATAATCGACAAAAGGATTCGGAAATTGAAAATATTCATAAGCTTTTTAATTACAAAAATAAATTACAAGACTATCTACCTGATGATGTTTTTTCGAGACTCGATAAATTAAAAAATCTACCGATTAATGAACTAACAGAAAAAATAATTTTACTATTCAACTTAAATCATGAAAAAACGGAACTTCCTTTTTTACAAGCATTTCAGAATGTAATATTTGAATTTTCGAAAAAAAATTCTTCCGAGATAAATACATTTTTAGAATGGTGGAACGAAAACAATAACAAACAAACATTAGTGGTATCAGACGAGCAAGATGCAATTAAGATATTAACTATTCACAAATCGAAAGGGCTTGAATTTAAGGCAGTTATTATCCCATTTTGTGTTTGGGATATATCGAAGTCGAGAAATGATGATATTCTTTGGTGCAAAACCCAAAAAGAACCCTTTAATAAAATTCCATTAGTACCTGTTACTTTAACAAAGAAACTAGAAAATACAATATTCGACAATACATATTACAAAGAAACGATGTACAAATATGTTGATAGTTTAAATATGACATATGTAGCATTTACACGAGCCAAGAATGCTTTATATACATTCTCGAAAAAACCGAAAGACGAAAACAAAATACCAAATATTGGCGATTTACTTCATTTTATTTTAACAAATACTTCATATCCTAAAATTCCGTTAAACGAAAAAAAACCTGAATTTGTAGAATTTAATAATTATTGGGATAACGAAAATCAAAAATTTGAACTAGGGAATATTCAAGAAAATATCTCTGATAAAGAATCTTCTAAAAACGATATTTTTTATATCGAAAATATCAGTCTATCGGAATTGCCAAGCTTCGATATTAAAAACAGACTAAATCTTAAATTACACAATCCCGAATATTTTAATTCAGAAAATACCAATAATAAAATTAATTATGGTAAAATGATGCACGAAATATTCGAGAATATTATTACAGATGAGGATATTCCTTCGGCAATTAATGAACAATTTAACGAAGGGAAAATTAATTTGTCGGAGAAAGAAATATTAATTAAAAAAATATATTCTACATTAAAAAACGAAGAAATAAAAAACTGGTTTAACAACAAATGGAGAGTAAAAACCGAAAACGAAATAATTTTACCTAATGGTAAGACATTCCGACCTGACAGGGTAATTTACAACGATAATGAAATGAAAATTATAGATTATAAATTTGGAGAAATAGATGAACTAAAACATAGAAAACAAATAACAAATTATAAAAACAGCCTAACAGAAATGGGATACAAAAATATCAAAGCATATATTTGGTATGTAGAAAAAAATAAAATAATAGAAGATTAAGAATACTAAAAAAAACAATAGAATGACTAATTATATTTGGGGACATGAGAGAAGATTTAATGCTTATAGCAATTATTTTAAGCAAACTTTTGGAGAAAGAATACAAAAGGTTACAATAGATGCAGGATTTACATGCCCTAATAGAGATGGCTTATTAGGTTTTGGTGGTTGTACTTATTGTAACAATAACGCCTTTAATCCATCGTACTGTGTTCCATCAAAATCGATAAAACAACAAATAAAAGAAGGGATAGAATTTCATAAGAACAGATACAGAAGAGCAAATAAATTTTTAGCATACTTTCAGGCTTATTCAAACACATATGCTTCGCTCGACAAACTAAAACAAATATATAATCAAGCTCTTGAAATTCCAGAGATTGCAGGTATAGTTATAGGAACACGCCCCGATTGTATTGATAATGAAAAATTGAAATACTTTAAAGAAGTCTCTGAGAGTCATTATGTTATAATAGAATATGGAATAGAATCGATATACAACAAAACTCTAAAACGAATTAATAGAGGACACACATTTGAAAAATCGTGCGAAGCAATTGAAAAAACTGCAGATATGGGTATTAATACAGGCGCTCATATGATATTTGGCTTACCGGATGAATCGGAAGATGATATTATGAAAGAAGCCGAAGTATTATCGAAACTCCCACTAAAAACAATCAAATTTCATCAATTACAGATTATTAAAGATACTGCAATGGAAACAGAATATAAAAAGTTTCCGGAAAACTTTAACTTTTTTACTCTTGATGAATATATAGATTTTTTTATACGATTTATCGAAAGATTCAATCCAAACATTGTTGTAGAACGTTTTGCAGGTGAAGTTCCTCCCTGTTTTCTTGCAGGACCGGGATGGGGAAAAATCCGTAACGACCAAATATTAAATAAATTCGAAAAACGATTGGAAGAATTAGACACATGGCAAGGGAAGTATTTTAATGTTTAATTATTAATAATAAATTGTAAATATGTAATTATAGTAATTTTGAAATTAAAGTTCAGGTTTTTAATTTGCTTATTGTAAGTTTATTAGTAACACCAACAATAGATATATGAAATTTAAACAAATTATATATACATTAATAATTGCCTTCACTATTTCGTGTAGTAATAACAAAACCGATTTTGAGTTACAAGATGGCGATTTACTGTTTCAAGACCTCGATTGCGGGGAGTTGTGCGAAGCTATAGAAAAAGTTACAACAGGAATTAATAATGCAGATTTATCGCATATTGGTTTAATTATAAAAAATAATAACAATAAACTAGTTGTTTTAGAAGCAATTGGGAAAAATGTGCATGAAACAGATATCGACAAATTTCTTAATCGCAATAGCGACAAACAAGGGAATCCGAAAGTTATTGTTGGAAGATTAAAATCTCGATATATAAAACTTATCCCTTTGGCAACAAAATATGCTAAAGACCTAACAAACAGGCCATACGACAATGTTTTCGATATTAATAACAATAGTTATTATTGCTCAGAGTTAATTTACTATGCTTTTTTGAAAGCAAACAATAACATAGCATTTTTTAAATTATTTCCGATGACATTTATCGACCCTGAAACAAATAAAACATTTCCGGCATGGACAGATTATTACAACACTCTAAAATGCGAAATTCCTGAAGGTAAGTTAGGATTGAATCCTGGCAGTATTTCTCGATCAGAGAAAATAGAAATAGTACATTACTATTACATAATAAAAAAATAAATTCAGTATAAATATGAATAGTTTTCTAAAAGAAGTTACCAAAGAATTATACACACAATATAAAAATCGAATTTCTGACAATTGTATTGTATTCCCAAATAAGCGAGCTGCATTATATTTTAAAAAATATCTCTCGGAAGAATCTGATAAGCCATTATGGGCTCCTAAATTAATTACCATAAACGAATTAATGTGCGAAATATCGGGAATTAAGGCAACAAATAATATCAAATTAATTTTCGAATTATATAAAATATATCGCAAGATTAAAACATCAACTGAAAGTTTCGACGAATTTTATTTTTGGGGAGAAATTATGCTTTCAGACTTTAACGATATCGACAAATATTTAGTAAATCCAAAACAGATATTTCAAAACCTTAGTGCCTTAAAAAACATACAAGAACAATTTAATTATCTCTCGCCTAGCCAAATTGAACTAATTATGCAATTCTGGAAAAGTTTTAACCCCGATAAATTTTCAGAAAATCAAGAAGAGTTTGTTCATATATGGGCAATTCTAAGTAATATTTATAGCAAATTCAGAGAAGAACTCAAAAAAACAGGTAATTCGTACGAAGGAATGATAAACAAAGATATTGCCGATAAGATAAATAATAATGAAAATCTAAAACTATCGAACTCCAAATATATCTTTATTGGTTTTAATGCCCTTAACGAATGCGAAAAAACATTATTCAATTATTTAAAAAAATCTAATAAAGCAGATTTCTATTGGGATTACGATAATCATTATCTCGACAAGCTTAATCACGAAGCAGGCAGATTTATTCGCGAGAATATAAAAAACTATCCTCCGCCAAAATATTCAAATATTAAATTTGATAATATTAACAAAGAGAAAAATATTAAGATACTTTCTACAGCTTCCGATATTGGTCAAGCAAAAGCTATTGCCCCATTGTTAAAAACAATAGATAATAACGAAATTAGCAACCCTAATAAACATGCTATTATTTTAACCGATGAGCAACTTTTAGTTCCAGTACTTTATTCTATTCCCGACACAATAAAAAAAGTAAATGTAACAATGGGATATCCTTTAAAAGACACTCCTATTTATGGTTTTATAAAACAAATAATTGAACTTCAGAAAAATATTAAGGTTAATAATACTAATGAAATATCATTCTTTTATAAACATGTTATCTCTATTTTACAACATCAATACATAAACAACAAAGACCCTAAGGCAAAAGAGCTTATAAACGATATTACAAAAAACAACAAAATATATTTAACTAAAAACGAGTTAAATATCTCTGCTATAACATCTAAGATATTTTTTAAAATTGATAATCATAATAAAATATCGGAATACCTACTCGATATACTTAATGAATTATTTCATAAGCTTGAAAATAATAATTCCGAAAATCAAAATCTCGAACAAGAATATATCTATCATCTATTTATAACTATTAAACAATTAAACGAAGTATTAAGCGGATCGAATATTACAATACAATTTGACACTTACTTAAACCTACTCGACAAAATTATTCAAAGCATTAATATCCCATTTACAGGTGAACCATTAAGCGGCATTCAGGTAATGGGAATATTAGAAACAAGAGCCATTGATTTTGAGAATTTAATTATTCTTTCGATGAACGAAGGAATATTCCCGAAAATAAGCACTTCCATGTCTTTTATTCCATATAATTTACGTCGAGGTTTTAATTTACCCGCAATAGAATATCAAGATTCTATTTTCTCGTATTATTTTTATCGTTTACTTCAACGTGCCAAAAACATTACTCTTATATACAATTCTAGTTCAGATGGTTTTCAAACCGGAGAAATGAGTCGATTTATTCATCAGTTAAAATTCGAGACTAAGCATAATATTAAACACTATAACTTATCGTACGATATTAGTTCAAAACCACAAGAAAAAATTTCTATTCATAAGAATGCAAACATAATTGCAAAACTAAATAATTATCTTGGAGAAGAACCTACACGCAGTTTATCGCCAAGTGCTATTAATATGTATTTAAGCTGTAAACTTAAATTTTATTTCAGATATATTGCAGGATTAAAAGAACAAGAAAATTTACTGGAAGAAATTGATCCTCTAACATTTGGAAACATATTACATAATACTATGGAGAAATTATATACTCCATTTCTCGGAAAAACAATAAGTACAGAAAATATAAAATCGATAAAGCAAAACACAATTGAAGAATCTATTAACGAAGCCCTTAAAAAAGAGTTTAATATAAAAAAAGAAAAGAAAATAATTCTAAGCGGAAAAAATATTATTATTCGAAAAATCTTAAATAACTATGTAAATCAAACACTTAAAATAGACAGCAAATATGCTCCTTTCGAAATAATTGGTCTCGAAGATGAATTAGAAACAAAAATAACTGTTGAAGTAAATAACACAAAAATAAATATAAATATAAAAGGGAAAATTGACAGGATAGATAAAATTAACAATGGTATTAGGATAATTGATTATAAAACCGGAAAAGCAGTTCAGAGATTAATCGGTAATATAGAAAAATTATTTTCAGAAGAAAGTAAAAATAGAAATAATGCAATATTTCAAACTTTGCTATATTCAAAATTATATTACAACAATTTTAATCCTACAGAATCGATAACACCAGGAATATACTCTATACGTAATTCTCATGATAAGAATTTCGATTATCACCTACAATTTAATAAAAAAAAAGTTACTAATTATAAACACATCGACGATGAATTTACGGCACAGCTTTCGAAAATTCTTGCCGAGATATTCGATACACAAACAAATTTTGCCCAAACAAATGATATAAAGAATTGTGAGTATTGCGACTATAAAACTATTTGCAACAGATAAATATCATTTTTTTACTAGATAAAAAATTATTTAATTCATATTATTTATTACCTTTGAAACAAGGACTTATGAATTTATAAACAATGATAAAAGATTTTTACAACTATAAAGTCAAAATAAAAGACCAACCATTTAAAACATCGGCAGGAATAAAATTAGAAAATACCGCAACAATTTCTTTTTACGACAAAAACAAAAAAGAAATTTACTATATAGAATTAGGATTTATTTCTAAAAATACAATTTTTAATTGGATAGACGAAGAAAAAGATATTTTATTAGACGATTGCTATATAGAAAATTTCTCTTTATCGGAATATCGCGAAAGTCGCGAATTAGATAAAAAAGCAATAATAAAACTACATGGATTTTCGGCCTACAACACTTATTTCGACTCGAGAATAGAAACAGACTTTTCGTATGCCGAATTCGATATAGATTATAAAAATTTCGAAGGTTCTCATTTTATTAATGGCGCAGTTTCGTTCCACAATGTAAACTTTAACCATGGCGGCATAAATTTTAGTTATGTAATATTTAACAATGGGAATATCGATTTCTCGAATATTCGCTTTGGTAATGGGGAGATAAATTTTAAAAATTCGTATTTTGGTTCCGGACATAAAAATTTCAAATATGCCCATTTTGGCGAGGGGCAAACACTATTTGTAAATACCGAATTTAACGATGGTGATGTTTCCTTTATAAATTCTGAATTTGAAAAAGGCAAAGTTTCATTTAAAATAGCACGCTTTGGTAAAGGAAAAATAGATTTCCATTTTGCTCGTTTTAAATCCGGAGATATTTCTTTCGAGAGAACAGAATTTGGTGACGGGAAAGTCGATTTTAGAACAACAGAATTCAATAATGGGAAAGTAAATTTTAACAGATCGACATTTGGCAAAGGAGAAAAAACTTTTGAAGCCAGCCAACTTAAAGAAGGAAGACTATCGTTCAGAAAAACAGATTTTGGTAGTGGTGATGTAATCTTCGATTTATGTGAATTTAATAATACCAAAGTATCATTAGACAATGCTAAATTCGGCAAAGGCAACTTGTCATTTTTTAACGCCAACATAAAAACTCTCTCGTTAAAATCGTGCCATTTAGATCATTACGTAGATTTACGTTTAGCTAATTGCGATTTTGTTAATATATCGGATGTTATCGGACGAGATATTATTGACATAAGACCATATGATTTTGCCATAAATATAAAAACACTAAATCTTGTAGGAATGCGGCTTATAGGAAGATTATATATCGACTGGTTCGATAATAATGTTAAAAATTTAATAAACTCGCAAACAGATACAAGCAATAAAGAAAAATCGGAACAATTCAGGATACTAAAAGAAAATTTTAATTTTACAGGACAATATATCGATGAAGACAAAGCCTACGTCGAGTTTAAACGCTATGAGATGAAAGCCGACATAGAAGAAAACAAAAAAAACAAATTATTTAAACGTCTCCTGATGCATCCTTCTTTTGGTTTTCGATGGTTGGTTTTCGATAAAATGGGACTATATGCAACAGATCCTCTACGAGTATTAATAAGTATGTTATTTTCATATTTATTCTTCTCTTTTCTATACACTATACTTCCATATTTTTTCAACACAAGTATAACATCATCGGTTGGCGATCCGGATAATCTATCGCGAATAAATGTTGCCTTTTATCATAGTGCTGTAACATTCTTAACAATTGGTTATGGCGACTACTATCCGTCGGGAATAATACGTTTTCTTTCAGGTATAGAAGGCTTTATTGGACTATTCTTAATGTCGTATTTCACTGTTGCTTTTGTTAGAAAAATTTTACGCTAAGTTTTTTAGTACACCTTAAATCCGCAAGTAAATTTCATTAAAAATATCCAATCAACTATGTAATAAAATCTTACATAGTGATTGGAATGTAATTTTTTTCACTTATTTTAGTGATGC
>Ga0190306_1000231_pt1 | contig 21467 bp, 26 predicted proteins | sample 48700734_MG_FD_161657 | JGI IMG/M metagenome (GOLD analysis project Ga0190306, IMG submission 161657) | Hydrothermal vent sediment bacterial communities from Southern Trench, Guaymas Basin, Mexico - 4870-07-3-4_MG | ecosystem: Environmental > Aquatic > Marine > Hydrothermal vents > Sediment ... | reverse complement strand
GTGCACAACTTTTTCATGTTATCACACTCCCTTGTGCATTTGAGAGAAAAAGGATAACATAAGTTTGTGGATTCAGAAATATTTGTCAAACAGTTGGTTGTAGGCCCACTAGCAGTCTGCTGTTATTTGGTAGGTTACTCGGAAACCAAAGAAACAGCCATTATTGATCCAGGAGGGGATGAGGATTTAATTATAAATACTATAAAAAGGATGTCTTTAAAGCCGGTAATAATCATTAACACTCACGCCCATCCTGACCATACAGCCGGTAATCAAACCTTAAAACAAGTTTTTAATATTCCCATCGCTATGCATGAGTCAGATGCAGGCTCCTTTTTAAATCAAGCAAATTTATTTTTAGGCAGTATAGTTGGAGCGTTGCCTACCCCTCAACCTGATATATTGCTTAAGGATGGAAACAATGTGGTTCTTGGCCCGATTTCTTTAAAAGTGATTCATACCCCAGGGCATACTCCGGGTAGTATTTGTCTTTATTATCCTGGTCATGTATTTACAGGTGATACATTATTTGTAAAAGCAGTAGGCAGAACAGACCTCCCTGGAGGCTCTTGGGAGACGTTGATAAAGTCTATTAAAACCAGATTGTTCACTCTTCCAGAAGAAACTATTGTATGGCCAGGTCATGATTATGGAGAAAAGCCAAATTCAACCATCGGAGAAGAAAAAAGATTTAATCCCTTTATCAAATAGGGAATATCAATGGTGAGTTTTTACCTTTAAATCATAGCCGTTTGTGACAAAATTGATCATACCATCCTTACCAGTAAAAAACACTTTACTCCCAGAATTTACATAGTTTTTTACCACTTCTCTAGTAGGTATTCTTCCTGCAAAAACCACATATCTAGCTTTTATTTTTTGAATAAAATGAGGAGAATTGACTGCTTTACTACCATAATTTGGGGAAAGAAGGACATCTGTTTTTAAAAAAGAAGTAAGTTTTTCAAGTGTCTTCACTTGGGTATAAAAAGGAAAAAGAAAAGAGACTTGGTTATATTGGCACTTGAGTATTAAGCTGTCTTTTAAAGAGAGAGCCTTTGTTTTTTTAGGATAAAGGACTTTCACTTTAACCCCGTCTATTTCCTGGGTTTTGGGTGTTTTTATGGAAATACCTCTTTTTTGGCAAAGATAAAATAGATGCCAGTAATGAGCGTCGTTAACTCTTACTCCATTTGTCCACAAAAATTGCGGATGGAAGTGTTGGGTGATAAAGGTCAAGCCGTTTAAATAGCTATAATGCGGTGTGGGTAAGACCAAATAATCTAAACGCCATAATTTTTGCGCCCATAGTGTCTTGGCTACCACAAACCGTCCAGGGTCATAATTAGAAAAACGAGAGCCTCCACCACCTATAAGCATGGTTTTACCATGAGGGAAACGCAATAAAACAGATGTTCCTCCACCCACATCCAGAAAGGAAACGGTAAGATTCTTTTGAGAGTGTTTGTAAAACTGGGAGCTTATGTCTAAGAGAAAAAAACAAAAGATAGCAACAAACATATATTTCTTTCCCTTTTGGGGATAAAAAACAGCAAATAAAAAAATATAGATGGCCAATACCTCCACCCAATTGGGTGTTATGCACCAGGTAAAAATGCCAGGAATAGTGGCTATTTTGTGAAGAAAGCATAGCAAAGGATTTAATGCCTCCTCACCTAAGTGGAGAAAAAATGCAGAGAGTGATGGGGAGAAAAACAATGTAAAAATGCTCAAAAGGCCAAGGGGAAGTATCACAAATCCCATCCAGGGGATAGCCAAAAGGTTAACAACAGGAGCAATGAAGGAAACACCGGCAAAATAATGTAAGATTATAGGTAAGGTGCCAAGCCATGCCCCAATACTTACATAAAGAGACAATAATAGATAGCGAATGCACTTTTGTTTAAAAGAGCCTGATTTCAGAGAAAGCCAATAAGTCCCACCAGGTAGCCTGGGGGTAAAATAAAGGATAGAGGCCAAGGCCAGAAAGGATAGTTGGAAAGAAATTTGATAAATCATAGGAGGGTGCAAAAGCAATAGTAACCAGGCTGCTGTGGCCAGAAAGACCCAGGTATCTTTTAAACGCCTACTGAAATAAAGCCACCAAAATAAAAGAATCATAACAAAGGAACGGGCGGTAGCCGGCGAAAAATGGGCCAAAGAGGCATAGAAAAAAGTGGGAATAAAGGAAAGTAAAACTGCTATCTTTTTTAGCTCAAATTTCAACAAAAGGTATTCAGAACGAGAGAGTAAATACCAGAATAAGGTGAAGCTCAGGACCATAACCATCCCTAAATGCAAGCCAGAGATGGCCAATAAATGGCTTGTGCCAGTGAAGATGAAATCGTCTTTGATAAAGGGTAAAAGACTTGCTTTTTCGCCTAAAAGAAGAGTTTGATAAACTCCCTGAGCAGGTTGAGAGAGGTGTTTGGCTAAAAACCTTCTAATTTTTCCTCGGATGGTTTCTAATAAATAAGGCCATAGTCCTGGCTTTTCATAATCCAGAATCAATATATTTTTATCTTGAAGCCACATTCTTGCCCAAACGCTCTTCCCATGCCACAAACGAGCATAATCGTAAATGCCTGGATTTCTAAAACTCCGAATGGTTTTGACTTTTCCTCTAACTTTTATAATGTTTCCCTTATGGTAAGATTTGGAAGGGTGATATACAGTGATTGCTATTTTACCTTTGATTTTTCCTTCCTGCTTGCCTTGAAGTAATTGTAAATTAGCTAAAATGAGTCTTGTTTTATCTGAAAAGGGAGTGACAGAAATGATTTTGCCTTTCAAATTAACCCTTTTATCAATATAATTGACAATGTGAGAAGGGTTTTTGGGAGGAATGAAAAAATAACTTTGATAAAGAGCTCCGCCAGCAATAATAGATATCCCCAAGAGATACCGTAAAAAAGAGAAATGCTGAACCTTTTTTACAACAATTAATGATAGTAATGATAATAAAAAAAATAAGAGAAAATAATTTCTTTCTTCAGGCCATGTGCCTCCCAGGAGAAGACCTATAATATAAAAAGGGAGAAAGAAGATGAGAGGGTGGCGAAAATAAGACATGATTCAAAAATACAAATATTTTTAATCTTTTACCCTCTCTATTTTTGCCCCAAGTGCTTGCAACTTTTTTTCCATCCGCTCGTAGCCTCTATCCAAATGATAAACCCGATTTATCTCAGTAACTCCATCAGCAGCTAGACCTGCCAAAACTAATGAGGCACTGGCTCTTAAATCCGTAGCTATAACCGGGGCACCGGTGAATCTAGGCACACCCTTCACAATGGCACTGGCACCCTCTATTTTAATATTGGCTCCGAGGCGTCTTAATTCAGGTACATGCATAAAACGGTTTTCAAATACGTTTTCTTTAATTACACTAACTCCATTACCCAAACACATAAGGGCCATAAATTGGGCTTGCATGTCTGTAGGAAAACCCGGATAAGTTAGAGTAGTCACATCTGTGCTTTTGATTACTTGTGGAGCCTTTACCTTTACCCAACTACCTTCAGGTTCTATGGTTAAACCTGCTTCTCTTAATTTATCTACTACTGCTTCCAAGTGGTCTAAACAACAATTTTCTATGTATATCTTACCACCGGTAATACCTGCAGCCACCATATAGGTACCTGCCTCAATTCTATCTGGAATAATGGTAACTTTTGTTCCTTTTAAACTCTCTGCACCCTTTATTTTAATAATATTTGCCCCTTGCCCTTCTATCTCTGCTCCCATTTGTTTTAACATCTGAGCCAAAGCTACTACCTCAGGCTCACGAGCAGCATTTTTGAGTATTGTGGTGCCCTGGGCTAGAGAGGCTGCCATCATCAAGTTTTCTGTACCTGTTACGGTAGGAATATCAAGATAGATTTCTGCTCCCTTAAGTCGTCTTGCCCTAGCATTTATATAACCCCCTTCTAAAGTAATTTCTGCTCCCATTTGAGTAAGTCCTCTTAAATGTAAATCCACCGGTCTTGGACCAATAGCACACCCACCAGGTAAACTGACATAGGCCTTTCCCTCACGTGCTAACAGGGGACCCAAAACGAGGATAGAAGCACGCATAGTACGCACTAAGTCATAAGGAGCACAATGACTTTTAATTTTTTTTGCCTGGGCAATAAGGGAATCATCTCCATTAAAAATTACCCCCAAATCAGTTAGAAGCCTTTTAATAGTGAAAATGTCACTTAATTGGGGCACATTGTGATAAACTATTGGCTCTGGGGTGAGTAAACTGGCAGCCAACATAGGGAGGGCGGCATTTTTTCCCCCACTTATTTTTATTTTTCCTCTGAGGGGAATACCACCATGAATGACAAATTTATCCATGGTTTTTTTCTATCACAACCACCCGCTCAAGTCCAGCATAATCTTTGAAAAACAATGCTCCTTTCCAACAAGGCAAGGAGGCAATTAACTTTTCTATGGATTTTCTTTGATTATAACCTATTTCCATAATTAAGTAGCCTTTAGATTTCAAATAAACATGTGCCTTTTTTAACAAATAACCGATATATTTTAATCCATCTTCTCCTCCATCCAGGGCCTCTATAGGTTCATATTGGATTTCAGGGGCAAGGGTAGGAATATCTTCTGTTTTAATATAAGGTGGGTTGCTAACAATAATATCAAAAACAGTGGATTTAAAAAGAGTTAAATCTCGGGCCAAAACAAAATCTATCTTTACCTTGTGTCTAAAAGCATTTTCTTTTGCCACTTTCAGGGCAGGAAAGGATATATCAGTAGCCACCATATGTGCTTTTTTTATTTCTTTACCCAAGACTACGGCAATTACACCGCTGCCTGTGCCCCAATCTAATATCCAGGGTGAAGTTAGCCCCCTCTGTTGGATGATTTCTAAACTTACTTCTATTAACCTTTCTGTTTCAGGTCGGGGAATAATTACAGCCGGTGTTACTTTAAAAGAAAGAGACCAAAAAACCTGTTCCTCAATGATATAGGCCAAAGGTTCGTGGGAAAGTCTCCGTTTAAGAAGTTTTTTAAAGGTAGCTAATTCATATAAAGTTAATGGCTGGTCGTAATGAACATAAAGATAGAGCCTATCTTTTTTTAAAATATGGGCTAGAAGTATTTCTGCTGTAAGTCTTGGGGCATCTACTCCCTTTTTTTGCAAAAAATCTGTTGTCCATTGCAACAGGCGTTTAATTGTCCATGTCTCAGTAGGCATTTATTTTATATAGTATCATTATTTTATTTTGCAAATACCTGCAGATGATTTATTAGACAGTTGATATACCAAATAGGCAGCGGATACCTTATTTTTTCAGGCTACTAGCTTTTTTTCTGTTTGGTAGTAGGTTAAGAAAATTTTTTAAATTTTTCACTTGACACAAAAATGACGGAGTGCTATAACCACTTCCAAAAATTTTTGGGATTCGAGATTGTCTATGATGAAAAGGTCTATGAAAGGCGGTGTTTATTTGGAAGAAAGTAAGGTAGAGAGCACCATTGAGGATTTACCTGTTCCTCAACGATTAGTAATTCCCTTAAAACAACATAAAGGGCCTCCATGTAAGTCTTTATTGAAAAAGGGAAAGGGAGTGAAGATTGGGGATGAGATTGGAAAGAGCGAAGATGAATTTAGTGCGCCTATTTATGCCACAGTTTCAGGAAAGGTAGCAGGGTTACCTAAAAGATTTCCAGATATTAGAGGTGGAATTGCACCTGCAGTAGAAATTGAATCTGATGGGAAGGAAGAGTGGAGTGTAAGTTCCTCTCCTCAAGAACCTTTACAACAAAGTCCAGAAGCTCTTTTGAAAGCTATTCAACAAATGGGGTTAGTTGATTTTGGTATAGATGCCATCCCCCTTTCTGCGAAGCTGGGCCTTGCTCAAAGTAAGCGTGTAAGTGCGGTTATTATTAATGGAGTGGATTTAGAACCTGGGGTTGCGGTAAGGTATAAATTAGTTACAGAAAAGAAACAGGAATTAATCAATGGAATAAAATTAATAAAGAAAATCCTCAATGTTAATACTGCCTATTTAGCAATAGAGGTAAAAAATACCACGGCTCAAGAACAACTTCCTGGCTTAGTTTCTGGCGTAGCAGAATTAGCAGTATTAGAATCAAAATTTCCTCAAGGTATAGATATATTTTTGGTTAAAGCCATTACGGGTAAGGAAGCTCCTTCTCCTAATGGTGTTCCAGAAGATGTAGGAGTGTGTGTATTAGGTGCAGATACCGTCATTGCCCTTTGGGATGCACTAAAGGAGATGAAGCCGGTGATAGATCAAGTGATTACGGTATATGGGGCAGTAAATAAACCCAAAAATCTTAGGGTAAGAATAGGAACCCCTTTAAAAGATGTTTTGTCACATTGTGGTGTAAATGGAAATATTGCTAAAGTGATAGTAGGTGGTCCTATGATGGGACTAGCGCAATATAGCTTAGAAATTCCGGTTACAAAAGAAATAACTGCGATATATGTGCAAAGACACTCCGATTTAGCTACTATTTCTGACCAAAAATGCATTAATTGTGGCTGGTGTGTAAAAGTGTGTCCTATGGGACTTTTACCTAATGTGATTGCTTCTTTTTGCCAAGTAGATATGTTTGAAGAGGCAGAAAGTTATAATTTATCTTATTGTATAGAATGTGGTTGTTGTGCTTATGTTTGTCCTGCTAAGATTCCATTGGTGCATTGGATAAAATATGGAAAATCTCAAATAAAGAGAGAGGAACAATGAAAGAAGAAGGATTTATTGTTTCGGTAGGGCCACATGTTCAGGGTAAGGAGTCTATTACGAGTATAATGTTAGGTTTTATTATTGCCCTTATTCCAGCAGTGATAGCAGGAATATATTATTTTAAGATGAAAGCCATTGAAGTAATTTTGATATCCGTAATATCAGCCGTAATAATTGAAGCTGGTCTTCAAAAGATTATGAAGAGAGAAGTAACTGTTCTTACAGATTATCACGCTATCTTAACAGGGCTAATTTTTGGTCTTATTCTCCCTGCAAATATACCTTGGTGGGCAGTAGTAGTAGGTGTTTTTGTTGGTTTATTAGTAGGTAAACATGTTTTTGGAGGTTTAGGGAGCAATCCTTTTAATCCTGCTTTGGTGGGCTGGGCTTCTTTAAAATTAGGTTATATGAGCCATATGGATATTTCGGGGAGTATTTTGGGTGTGGTGAAGTTAGAAGGTGTGGGTGCATTAGCAGAAGATTATAGCTATTTTAGTGAGGGTTATGGTATTGAGAGCTGGAGCAGTTTAGGCGGAAAGATTAAACTGCTTATTCATACATTACTAGGGTGGAAGCCATTGCCAGGAGAAGAACTGGTGGGATGTGTGGGCCAGATATGTGCTTTAGCAATTATTATTGGTGCTGTATATTTATTTTGGAAAAGATATATCAGCTGGCACATCCCGGTAGGATTTCTGGGTGCTGTATTGATTTTTTCTATTCTTTTTTACAAGGGGGAAAAGGAATTTCTTTATCCTTACATTTTAGTTCAATTACTAGGTGGAGGGACTTTGTTAGCCGCTTTTTTTATAGCTACAGACCCCATTACTACCCCAGTTACAGGTGTAGGAATGTTAGTTTTTGGTGCAATGGCAGGAATGATTACTATGATTGGTAGGTTATGGGGAAGTTGGATAGATCCTATTTGGTTTGCCATATTGGTGATGAATGGCTTTACACCTTTGATTGATAGAATAATAAAACCAAGGCCTTTTGGGAGGGTAAAGAGCAGTGCGTGAGATTGTAAAATTAATTGTAGTTTTGACGGCCTTTTGTGTATGTTCGGCATTTTCTTTAGCATTTGTGAAAGAAGCGACGAAGGAAAAGATAGAATATCAAAAGTTGAAGATTTTAGTAGCACCAGCAGTGAAGGCGGTATTTCCTAGTTATGATAATGACCCTATTTTAGAAAGAGTAAAAGTGAAACTCAGTGAGAAAGAAGTAATTAACGTATTTCCGGCAAAAAAGGCAGGTAGTTTGATAGGTATTGCTTATGAAGGTATAGGTTCAGGTCACGGAGGGGCGGTGGAAGTTTTGGTAGGGATAGATTTAAATGGGAAGATTTTAGGGATAAAAGTAGTAAAACATGGTGAGACACCTGGTATTGGAACAAAGGCCGTAGAATCACAAGAATTCCTAAATCAATTTAAAGGAAAGGGTGTAGGAAGTAAACTTACTGTAGGGGGAGATATTGTGGCTGTAAGTGGGGCAACAGAAACTTCTGCAGCCATAACCGAGGCAGTAAGAAAGGCCATAGAGATATTTCCTAAACTAAAAGAAGAGGTAAGGGGATAAAAGATGGAAGGTAGTAGGTTAGTAAAAGAATTTACAAAAGGGCTTTGGAAGGAGATTCCCCCGTTTCGTTTTGTATTGGGTTTATGTCCTACTTTGGCTTGTACTACTGCGGTGAGAGATGGTATTGGCATGGGTCTTTGTCTCACATTTGTACTTGTTTGTTCTAACATTCTTATTTCTTTACTGAGGAAAGTAATTCCTGCTCAGGTAAGGATTGCCTGTTTTATTGTAGTTGTGGCTACTTTTGTAATTATTGTAGAATTGGTTACGCAGGCTTATTTTTATCCCCTTTATATGGCCTTAGGTATATTTATTCCCCTTATCGTAGTAAACTGTATCCCCTTGGGCAGAGCCGAAGCCTTTGCTTCCAAGAATCCAGTGATTTATTCTTTGGCAGATGGCTTGGGTATGGGATTAGGATTTACTTGTTCTCTCACTGCCCTGGCTATATTTAGAGAGATTTTTGGTAAGGGAACATTCTTATATCATCACATTATGTGGTCGGGTTTTGAGCCATTTGCCTTTTTACAAAAACCACCTGGAGCTTTTGTTTGTTTGGGGCTTATGTTAGGGATTATGAATCTTATAGGTAGTGGAGAAAAATAAAGAGGGGTTATAAACAATGGAACAAGAGGTATGGACATTTTCAGATTACATTATGTTGGTTGTCTCAGGGGTGTTGGTAAATAATATCCTCTTGATCAGGTTTTTAGGTAATTGTCCATTTTTAGGTGTTTCAAAAAAGATGGACACAGCAGTAGGTATGACCTTCGGTGTGATATTTGTTCTGACTTGTACAGGTCCCATTACCTGGTTTGTGGAGCATTATCTCTTAGAGAAATTTGACATAGTTTACCTTGAGACCCTAGCGTTTATTTTGACCATTGCGGTATTTGTCCAGTTAGTAGAAATGGTAATAAAGAAAGTAAGTCCAGGGCTTTATAGAGGATTGGGTATTTATTTACCCCTCATTACTACAAATTGTTGTATTCTTGGTACTTGTTTTTATAATATTAGGTTCAAATTCGGTTTTATGCCCACTGTAGTGTTTTCTTTTGCCTCTGCTTTGGGTTTCGGTTTGGCCCTTATTATCATGGCAGGTATTAGAGAGCGATTTCATTATGCTAGGATACCAAAATGTTTTCAAGATACAAGTATTGGTTTGATTACAGCAGGACTGATAGGACTTTCATTTTTTGTCTTTGCTGGTTTGGCTAAATAAATTAAAGAGGTTTCAACTATGGAGGTATTGAAGGCAACTATTTATCCAATATTGGTGATGGGAGGATTAGCTGCTATTTATGCTCTAGGATTGGGCATTGCAGCGAGGATATTTTATGTATATGTAGACCCTAGGATAGCAGAGGTAGAAGAATTTTTAGGGGGGGCAAATTGTGGGGGTTGTGGTTATGCAGGATGTTCAGATTGTGCAGCAGCTATTGTGGAAGGTAAGGCACCGGTGAATGCCTGTGTGGCAGTGGGGCCTGACAAATGGGAAGCTGTAGCGAAAATCTTAGGTGTAAGCGTTGAGGCAGGTGAAAGACAAGTAGCTATGATTATGTGTCGTGGCGCTAAAGATAAAGCAAAACGTAAGTTTCAATATATGGGTATAGAAGATTGTCGGGCAGCACTATTAGCTGGAGGTGGGGATAAAGAATGCCAATATGGGTGTTTGGGTTTAGGGACTTGTGTAAAAAATTGTCCATTTGGTGCTTTAAGTATGGGAGAGGATGGTTTACCTAAAGTAGATAAAGACAAATGCACAGGTTGTGGCACTTGCACCAGGGTATGTCCTCGTGGTATTCCTAAGTTGGTGCCTGTTTCTCTCAAAATTGCTGTAATTTGCAGTTCACACGATACCCCACCTGTAGTGAAGAAAATTTGTGAAGTAGGTTGTCAGGGTTGCGGTCTCTGTAAAAAGGCGTGTCCAGAAAAGGCCATTACTATTGTAGATTCGCTATCTGTTGTGGATCCAAGCAAATGCACCTTGTGCGGGAAGTGTTTTGAAAAATGTCCTACTGGAGCCATTCAGCAATTATTACCGGCATAAATAATTGAGGAGTTTGATATGGCAAAAAAGATATTGGTAGCCATGGATGCCTCAGAGCATGCCATGAAGGCTGCCAGGTATGTAGCTGAAACCTTAAAGGGATGTAAAGATGTTAAAATTACATTATTTTCCGTAATTCCAGAGGTCTCTGCAGCTTTTAAGACTTTAGTAGGTACAGACTTTGCTAGTATTATACCTGATTTTGAAAGGAAACTAGGTGACCTTGCTACTTTAAGACATAAGCAGGAAGCGAAAATAGAGGAGAATTTAGAGCAGGCCAAAAAAATACTTGAGGATACAGGTATTCCAGGAAAGAATATAGAAATAGCGGTTAGAAGGAAAAAAGAGGGAATTGCTAGAGACATTTTGCGTGAACTTGAAAAGGGAGCTTATGATACCATTGTAGTAGGCAGGCGGGGTGTTTCAGGTGCTTTTTTCTTTGGCAGCGTTTCAGACAAGGTTGTAAAATATGCACGTAATTGTGCGGTTTGGGTGATTGATTAGGTAAAATATGGAAGTAAGAAAAGAAAGAGGGATTGTTATCAGTGTTTCGGATGAACGGGCTAAGATTAAATTGGTTAGAGGTATGGCCTGTGAAGGTTGTCCAGGCAGTGGATTGTGTAATATGTTAAGTAAAAGATATATGATGCTTGAAGCAGAAAATCCTGTAGGTGCTAGTCCAGGTCAGCAGGTAGTGGTTTCTTTACAGGCAGAAGATGAGCTAAAGGCCTCTTTTATTATATATCTAATTCCTACCATAAGTTTATTGATTGGAGGGATTTTAGGCTATTATCTGAAGATAGGGGGAAATTCAGATTCCTCAGCTGCTTTTCTCTCAATTGTGTTTTTGATTTTGGCCTTTTTGGGAATTAGGCAATATAGCAAAAAATTTACTTTTAGGCCGGTGATTACCCAAGTTTTGAATACCGAGTAGCCGGGAGGGAGTAATGGAGAAGTATTTGGAAAAGACTTTAAAAAATTATTTAGATAGAAGGTCCTTCTTAAAGGTAATGGGAGTATTGGGTGCAGGTCTTTTGGCCCCCCAAGCCTTTTCTGCTCCTTTAGAGGGTATTAAATTTGATAAGAAACTATACAAATTGGAAGAAACCCAGGCCTTAATGGGAACATTTGTAACAATTACTGTTCTTGATCCATCTCGTGCAAAGGGAGAAGAGGCAATTGAAGCTGGTTTTAATGAAATGAAAAGACTGATTAATATATTTAATCGTTTTGATAATGGTACAGTTATTAGCGAATTGAATAAAAAAGGAATTGTCACACATATTCCATTTGAGATGCAAACAGTAATGCAGAAATCTTTTTATTTTTATCAGTTAACTAACACTTGTTTTGATATCACAGTAAAACCTTTAGTGGATTTATTTAAAGGAACATTTGCCGTTAGGGGTAAACCACCTGCTTTAGAAGAAATAAAAAATGCTTTAAATCTGGTAGGGATGGAGAATATTTCTTATGCTAATAGAGAAATAAAGTTTCTAAAAGAAGGAATGGGTATTACTTTAGATGGTATTGCCAAAGGTTATATTGTAGATAAAACGGCGGAGTTAATGGCTAAAATGGGTATTAAACATGTCTTAGTCAATGCTGGTGGTGACATCAGGGCTCTGGGTGATAAAAGGTGGCGGATTGCCATCCGGAATCCATTTAATCCTAATAGCTATATGGAAACAATCAATCTCAAAAATAATGCCATTGCTACCTCCGGCAATTATGAGATTTATTTTGATAAAGAAAAAATTTATCATCATGTTATAAATCCACATACAGGTTATTCTCCAGTTAAAGCAGTGAGTGTAAGTATTGTGGCTAAGACCACGGCTACTGCAGATGCTCTTTCTACAGCAATTTTGATACTTGGCCCTATAAAAGGGAAACAATTTATTGATAAATTGCCTGGGATAGAAGGCTTAATTGTTACTAAAAATGATGTGACTTTACGTAGTTACGGTTGGGGATATTATACCTAACCATTTGGGAGGAAAGGCAATGGCCTTTATAGTCACTTATATTATTCTTTTAACCTTTTGGATTTTTATCTCTGGTAATTTTGATGCATGGCACTTTGGTTGGGGAATTATTTGTTGTGGTTTGGTAGCTTATCTTTCTAATGATCTTTTATTTAAAGACATACATTCAGAAAACAAATCTAAAGAAGCATTTAATTTTATCTTCTATATTCCCTGGCTTTTATATCAAATTGTATTGGCCAACATTCATGTGGCTAAACTCGCTTTGCATCCAAGAATGAACGAGTTAATTGACCCCCATATAATTAAGTTTAAGACAAAATTGAAGAAGGATTTGGCTCAAGTAACCTTTGCTAATTCTATTACTCTTACACCTGGTACTATTACTATTCTTATAAAAGATGGATATTTTTATGTTCATGGTATTGACAGAGCTGTGCAAGAGGAGCTTCCTGGAGAGATGGAAGAGAGGGTAGCTCGGGTATATCTGGAGGAATAGAATGGAATCATTCTTCATAGGTATAGGATTAGCTTTAGGAACATTAATTTTTATCTGTTTTTACCGCATTGTTTTTGGACCTACTGTATACGATAGGATAATCAGTGTAGGTTTTATCGGTACCATGACCGTGGTTTTGCTTGTGTTAATGGGTTTTATTTTTAAAAGAATAGATATGTTTGTAGATATCTCACTTATGTATGCTCTTTTAAACTTTGTTGGAACCTTAGTTTTTGCCAAGTATTTTGCTAAAAATAAAGGGGCTAAATAAATGGATCTGGTTTGTAAGGTTTTTTTGTTAGCTGGTTTATTTTTCTTTACCACAGCGACCATTGGCTTTTTGCGTTTTCCAGATTTTTATTCCCGTATGCATGCTACAGGTAAAGGCGATACATTAGGTATACTTCTATCTTTAATTGGGCTTGCTATTTATCACCTTGCAGAACATCATTTTTCATGGCCAGCAATAGTCATAGCTTCAAAATTAATTCTTATTGCAGTTTTCTGGTTTCTTGGTGGCCCAACTGCTACCCATGCCCTTTTGCGTTCTGCCTTTGATACCGGGAGGATACCTTGGACAAAAGATGGTCGCCCTGTAATAAAATGGCCTCCAAAGGAGAAATAAGATGATTTGGCAGTTTGATTTAGTGTTGTTAATTTTGGTTATTTTGGCTGCTATAGCTGCAATTGAGGTAAGAGACCTTTTTGCTGCTGCCGTTTTTTTAGGAGTATTTAGTTTTATTATGTGTATGATTTGGACAGAAATGGGTTCTGTAGATGTGGCCTTTACAGAAGCAGCAGTAGGGGCAGGTGTGAGTACCGCCTTTTTTATTGCCGCCATTTATAAAACCACAAGGAGGACAAAAGATTGATAAAAAAAATAGTTTCTATAGTAATTGCTATTTTTGCCACTAGTGCTTTACTAATAGGAGTGAAAGATTTCCCTAACTGGGCTGACCCCAATCAACCTGCCAGTCTTCATGTTTCACCACGATATATTGAGGAAACAGTTGCAGAGACAGGTGTACCAAATATGGTGACCTCTGTGTTAGCTGATTACAGAGGCTATGATACTATGTTTGAGACTAGCGTGATTTTTACTGCAGGAGTGGCAGTAATGATGCTTTTAAGGAGGCCATATAAGAATGATTAGTAGATGGGAGGATATTATTATTGAAACACTCTCCCGCTTTTTAGTCCCGTTTATGCAAATTTATAGCCTTTATGTGCTTGCGCATGGACACGGTAGCCCTGGGGGTGGCTTTCAAGGTGGTTGTATCTTTGCTGCATCATTTGTTCTTTTAGTCATTGCCTATGACATATTTGAGGCCAAAAAGCGTTTTTCAGAAAAAATAAATGGTATTTTTTGTGCCCTTGGGGTGTTTATCTATACAGGAATCGGTTGGCTTTGTCTGCTTTTAGGAGGGAATTTTTTGGATTATGGGAAACTGAGTAAAATTCTTCCCACTGATCCTGTAATGGCTAGATATTATGGTATGGCTGGGATAGAGACAGGAGTGCAAATTACTGTAATGGCAATTATGGTTTCTATTTTTCTTGATTTAGCCACTGCAGGAAGACATGAGGGAGCTCTGGAGGAAGAAGATGTGGGAGTTGATTCTAAGTAAATATAATTACTGGATTTATGCCCTTTTGCTTATAATTGGTTTTTATGCCATGATGGCTAAAAATAATCTTTTAAAGAAACTCATTGGTATGAATATCTTTCAATGGGCTTTAATCTTTTATTTCATCTCTATTGCTGCCAAAAAAGGTGGGACCGTCCCTATTATTCCGGGAGTACACGGACATCATGGGGCAGAACATTTAGTAGTTCATGCAGCTGATTATATAAATCCTTTACCACATGTCCTCATGCTGACTGCCATCGTTGTTGGAGTGGCTACTACAGGGATTGCCCTGGCTTTATTAATCAACATTTATAGAAGATATGGCACCTTAGAAGAAGATGAAGTCATAGAGGAGTTAAAAAGGTGATTCAAGAACAATTCCCAGCCTTGATTGTTGTTACACCTTTGATCATGTCTTTTATTCTCTTTACTGTGAGTTGGTGGAATAAAAGACTTTGTTTCCCTATCCTTCTTGCTACTCTTTCTGCTTGTTTAGTATTTGCTATAGGCATTCTTGATATGGTTATAAAACATGGTCAACCTATTCATTACCATCTAGGTGGTTGGGATCCACCTTGGGGTATTGAATATGTAATAGACCATCTAAATGCTTTGGTGCTGGTAGCTGTGGCTGTTGTAGCTTGGTTGGTAGCCCTTTATGCTAAAAGCGTAGTAGAAAAAGAGCTACATGAATCGAAATTGCCTCAGTTCTATACCCTCTTTCTTCTTCAAGTAACAGGACTTTTTGGTATCACGGCTACGGGTGATATGTTCAATCTTTATGTGCTTTTAGAGATTGCTTCCTTTTCTGCCTATGCAATTATTGCTATGGGAGAAAGAGGGGCAGATTTTGCCGCCTTTCGCTATGTAATTTTTGGGACAATTGGAGCTTGTGCTTATCTTTTAGGAGTGGGTTATCTTTACATCCTCACTGGTTCACTGAATATGGCTGATTTGGCTCAGCTTATACCTAAACTATTTTACAACAAAGCATTACTTGTTGGTTTTGCCTTTTTCTTAGTGGGTGTGGGTATAAAAATGGGTATTTTCCCTTTGCATACCTGGTTGCCCGATGCATATACCCTTGCCCCTTCAGCAGTGAGTGCTTTGTTAGCACCACTGTTTACCAAAGTAGGTGCTTATGTGATTATTAGAATCATGTTTACTGTATTTGACCCTTCTTTTTCCATAAAACTTTATCCTGTAATGGATATATTAGGCTGGATAGCGGCTATTGGTATAGCTTTTGCGTGTATTATGGCACTTGCCCAGTCTGATTTAAAAAGGATGCTCTGCTACTTAATTGTTGCTGAGATGGGCTATATTGTGATCGGTATTGCCTCGGCAAATCGGCTTGGTCTTACTGGCGCTATTTTACATATTGTTAATGATATGTTTATGATGGCCTGTCTTTTTACGGTAGTTGGTGCCATTATGTATCAGACAGGGACAAGGAATATTTACCAGTTTCGGTATCTACATCGCACCATGCCTGTTACTTTAGGTGTCTTTGTAGTAGGTGCTCTTTCGGTAGTAGGTGTGCCTCCTATGTGTGGATTTTTTAGTAAGTGGTATCTTATCTTGGGCACCATTGAGGCCAAAAAATGGCTATTGTTATTTGTGCTTTTAGCGAGTAGTTTAGTCAATGCCATTTTGTTTTTCAGGGTGATAGAAAATGCTTACTTAGAGCCTCGGGGTGAGCATGCATTTGCCCATGATGGCGGTCATCCTAGCATTTCTTTAGATGAAGTACCATGGAGTATGCTTATATCTATGTTGATGATAGCGGCTGGTATTATATTGCTGGGTATATTTAGTGGGGTGATTATTAAGCATGTCATCCAATTTGCTGTACCAGCTAGTTTTTAAGGGGGAATAGATGGAGACTGTGCATTCAGCTACGCCTCTTTTGGCCATGTTGGCTTCTCTAATTGGTGCCTTTCTTATTCTCTTTACAGGTGAAAGAAATAGGAATCTTAGAGAATTTTGGACCTTAGCAGCTGCGGTTATCAAGTTTGGCCTTATTGCTTCCATGCTTCCCTATATCTTGCATGGCAAAATTGTTGAATATACAATGGTTGAAATTTATAAAGGCCTTTTTCTCCAATTTAGGGTAGATACCTTTGGTATGATATTTGCTCTTTTGGCCTCTTTTCTCTGGATTGTGGTTTCTCTCTATTCTATTGGTTACATGCGAGACTTAAATGAGCATGCTCAGACTAGATACTTTTTCTGTTTTGCCTTGGCCATTTTTGGTGCAGTAGGCGTAGCTTTAGCCGGCAATTTACTCACCCTTTATATGTTTTATGAAATTCTTACAGTAGCTACCTTTGCTTTGGTGGCCCATAAAGAGACACCAGAGGCCATAAAAGCAGGGAGGAAATATCTGGCCTATCTCTTAACTGGAGCGGCTTTTGTCCTTTTCTCTATGGCCGTAACTTACTATCTTACTGGAACGCTTGATTTTAAACCTGGGGGGTTTGTGGCTGGTCATGGTTCACGGGAGATACTTTCTTTAGTATTTGTTACATTCATGATAGGTTTTGGTTCTAAGGCTGCTATTATGCCTATTCATGAATGGCTGCCTTCAGCCATGATTGCGCCCACTCCTGTGAGTGCCTTACTTCACGCTGTGGCTGTGGTGAAGGCAGGTGTTTTTTGTTGTTTGAGGGTGATTCTTTATGTCTTTGGCCCCAAGGTGCTTTCAGATTTAGGTTTATGGATACCCTTGGCCTTTGTTGTTTCCTTTACCGTCATTGTAGCTAATATTATTGCCTTAACCCAAGACCATTTGAAGAGAAGATTGGCATTCTCTACTATTAATAACCTTTCTATTATTATCTTGGGAGCTGCTTTAGTTTCTCATGATGGCATTAGAGGAGCTATGCTTCATATTCCCTTCCATGGGTTTATGAAAATCACACTCTTTATGTGTGCTGGTGCCATCTATGTAAAAACCCATAAGGAGTTTATCAGTGAAATGGAGGGAATAGGCAAGCAGATGCCTATTACCATGGCTGCCTTTACTATTGGAGCACTGGGTCTGACTGGTATACCACCTGTATGTGGATTTATCAGTAAATGGTATCTTTGTTTAGGAGCGCTTGAGGCCAAAGAGATTATCTTTTTGTTGGTTTTTCTGGCCAGTGCCTTATTGGATGCAGCTTATTTTCTTCCTATCATTTATGGTGCATTTTTTAAGAAACCAAAATTTGTAAAAGACCACTTTGACGAAGCATCATTTTTTGTGGTTTTCCCTATTGTGATTACAGCCATTGGTTCTATTTTCTTTGGGCTTTTCCCAGACGCATTTATGCACTTCTTTAAATTAGCAGTGGCTTCAGCAAAAAACATCATGGGGATGGGGGTTTAGACAATGACAAACAGATTGAAGATTGCCCTATTAATAAGCATTCTTATAGTCTTTATTTTGGGTTTTTTTGTCCATCCTGAGCATGAACCCCATCATTTTTGGCATAAAATTCCTTTCTTTGAAGGGATCTTTGGGTTTATAGGTTGTATTGTGCTTATTATTTTTTCTAAAGGGCTCGGTCACCTGTTTTTAGAAAGGGAGGAGGATTATTATGATTAAGCCTATACCTCCGTTTCTTTTTTATTTAATCGGAGCTCTGCTTGTACCTTTTCTTAAAGGGCAAATAAAAAAGCTTTATCTTTTAATTATTCCTACCCTTGCTTTTCTTGATTTATTATCCATGCCTCAGGGAACTTATTGGACTATTAAATTTTTGGATTATCAACTTGTCCTTGGTCATGTAGATAAACTAAGTATGGTTTTTGCCTATGTGTTTGTGATTATTAGTTTTGCTGCTTTGCTTTATGCCTTACAGGCAGAAAATGATGTCCAGCACTTTTCGGCACTTTATTATGCAGGTGGTGCCTTAGGAGTGGCATTTGCAGGAGATCTTTTTACCTTATACATCTTTTGGGAACTTATGGCTATTGCCTCTGTATTCGTTATTTGGGCACAAAGGGATAAAGAGGCAATACGGGCAGGATTTAGGTATGTTTTGGTACATCTTTTTGGTGGTTGTGCCCTTTTAGCAGGTATTGTCATTTATGCTATTCAAACAGGTTCTATTGCTTTTTCTGGACCTTTAGTCCATGGTGGTCTTGGTTTTTGGCTTATTCTTATTGGTTTTATTTTAAATGCCGCTGTGCCTCCTTTGCATCCTTGGTTACCTGATGCCTATCCAAGGGCTTCGGTTACTGGTGCTATTTTTCTTACTGCCTATACTACCAAGAGTGCTGTTTATACCTTATTGCGTGCCTTCCCAGGAGTGGAATTGTTGGCTTACATGGGAGCCATCATGACTGTCTATGGTGTTGTTTGGGCGATTATGGAAAATGACATAAGACGTTTGCTTGCCTATCATATTGTTAGTCAGGTAGGATACATGGTTGGTGGAGTGGGTATAGGCACAGCATTATCTATGAATGGTTCAGCAGCACATGCCTTCTGTCATATTCTTTATAAGGCCTTATTGTTTATGGGTGCTGGGGCAGTTATTTACTCCACTGGTATGCGAAAAATGAGTGATTTAACGGGTAGAGACCTCTATAAAAAGATTCCTCATAGTTTGATTTATTATATGGTTGGCGCCTTTTCCATTTCAGCAGTGCCGTTGTTTAACGGATTTATAAGTAAAACTATGATTGTAGCTGCTGCTGGGGAAAGTCACATGTTGCCTGTGTTTTTTCTAATGTCTACGGCTTCTATCGGAACTTGGCTTTGTGTGGGCCTTAAGCTGCCTTATTATACCTGGTTTGGGAAGCCTAGAACAGATGTAGAGGAGATAAAGATTAAGCCGCTTCCTTTAAATATGCATTTAGGTATGGCCTTTCTTTCATTCCTTTGTTTCTTTATGGGTGTTTACCCTCAGGTGCTTTATCGTGTGCTTCCCTATCCAGTGCATTATCATCCTTATGCCCCCCATCATGTAGTAGGAGAGCTTCAGATGTTACTGATGACTATAGTGGGCGTTTGGTTATTAATAAAGAGGCTTGAACCTCATGCAGTGATCAATTTGGATACCGATTGGTTTTATCGGAAAGGAGCAGGTCTTTTTGTAAGATTCTGTTATTTCTTGGGTGCTCTGCGGACAGTTCTTCAGAATTTGGCTATAGACTTAGTAGATGGTTTTATTATAATAAGCAGAAATCCCATTTATGATATAAAATCGCTTTTTTCAGAAAAAGAAACTCAGTTATTGCCTTACGATGCGAATGTTTATCGCCAACCTGTGGGTATAGGAGTGATGGCAGCCCTTATTCTGTTTACCCTTTTTTGTTATATTTTTTATACAGTCTTGGCAGCACTTATAACATAGACTTGTTTGGCCTTTCCTCTCCTCCCTTATAAGGAACCGGAATATATTGCACAGATGGTCTTCTTTGGACCGGTTGAGGATAAAGGTTCATAAGTTGATAAATTTCTACTGGCATTTTCGTAGAGACAGGCAATCCTAACTCCTTAGCCTGTTTATAAGTAATGGGATAGTCATGGGTCCATTGACCTCTGGAGAGTAAATCAGCTATTTGCTCTGCTTTTTCTTCTGATAATTTAGGGCTCAAGATGGTTTTTACACAATTTTTTACTTGATTAAGGGCTTTATGGGAAATATCAGCCATAATTAAAGTTTGGTCATCAATTTTATTTATATCCTTTTTTTCTAATACCTTAAGGATAGAAGCAGCAGGGTATTGCCCTAGTTGAGGGTCAACTGGTCCTAATACCGCATGAGGGTCCATCACAATTTCATCTGCTGCTAGAGCAATTAAAGTGCCACCTGACATGGCATAATGAGGTACAAATACAGTTACTTTTGCCTTGTGGCCTTTGAGGGCATAGGCAATCTGTTCTGCTGCCAAAACCAAACCACCTGGGGTATGCAAAACCAAATCAATAGGGACTGCTTCATCTGTCATGCGAATGGCTCTCATAACTTCTTCTGAGTCCTGAATATCAATATATTTAAAGATGGGAAATCCCAGTAAGGCCATGGTTTCTTGACGATGAATCATAGCAATTACCCGGCTTTTTCGGTCCTTTTCTATTTTTCTAATTAATCTAAGGCGGGCTGATTCTAACATCTTTTTTTGAATGATTGGTGACAAAGCTGAAGCTATAAAAAATAGCCAAATGAGATCAATAAAATTCATATTTTAACCTCCTACCATGGTTTGTATTCATCAGGATAAAAGCGCCGACTATGCCGTTTTTTAAAGAAAAATACCAATATAGTGCCACATATAAAACCTCCGATATGGGCCCACCAGGCAATCCCTTGATAAAAACCGACTGGTGCCATAATAGAAAAGGCTCCATTGAAAAATTGAATCGTAAACCAAAACAAAATAAAGAATGCAGCAGGGATCTCTATTAAGGTGAGGAAGAAGAATATAGGAACCAAAGTAACAATCCGAGAATGGGGAAATAACATAAAATAAGCCCCCATTACTCCTGATATAGCTCCACTGGCACCAATAGTAGGTAAGGTGGAGTGGGGATTAGTGTAAATATGAGATAGACCAGCTCCCAATCCACAAAGGAGGTAGAAAAGAATAAATCTTCTATGACCCATACTATCTTCTACATTGTCCCCAAAGATCCAAAGAAACCACATGTTACCGATCAGGTGAAGCCATCCTCCGTGTAAAAACATAGAGGTGAATAAGGGTAAATATTTACCCATAATGGCTGTAGGCCCAAAGCCCGAAAAAAAGAAATACCTTTTAGGCACAATTCCATAGGTAAATACCAACCTTTCTAAATAAGGTCCTAAGGAACCTTCGTAAAAAAACACTAAGACATTAATAACAATTAATGAAAGTGTAACTAGAGGAAAGGTGCGAGAAGGAATTTTATCCTTTAAGGGAATCATTTTTTAAAAGATAACATGAGCAAATTTGGTAGTCAACAAATAATATGCTATAATTAAACATTCTCCAAAATTTAGGCGTTAATCTTTAAAAACATTCCTG
>Ga0190306_1000230_pt1 | contig 21554 bp, 20 predicted proteins | sample 48700734_MG_FD_161657 | JGI IMG/M metagenome (GOLD analysis project Ga0190306, IMG submission 161657) | Hydrothermal vent sediment bacterial communities from Southern Trench, Guaymas Basin, Mexico - 4870-07-3-4_MG | ecosystem: Environmental > Aquatic > Marine > Hydrothermal vents > Sediment ... | reverse complement strand
ACGAGATTCACGGGCTGAAATTAAAGAAGTTAAAAGAGGAATAGATGTTGGCGATTTAATTGATCTAGATTATGAAATTACTGATGAAAATGAAAAAAAACTTGCTGAAGAAAAAAATAAAAGAGTTATTTTAGGAAGAGAAGAACTTTTCTCTCCTTTCCAAAACGATTTTTTAGGTCTAAAAGCTGGTCAAGAAAAAGAATTTGCTTTTGACTCAAAAGAAAAACCAAAAAAATTAAAAGTTAAAATAAATAAAATTTATCAAAGGATCCTACCAGAACTTAATGACGACTTTGCTAGAAAAGTAGGGAATTTCAAGGATTTGGTTGATTTGAGAAAAAGCATTACCGAAGGCATCAAAATGGAAAAAGAGAGAATCCTCAAAGAAAAAAGAGAGAAAGATTTCCTGGAAAGAGTTATCAACCAGTTAGAAGTAGAATTACCAGAAATTCTTTGGCAAAAACAAAAAGAAAGAATTTTGGCTGATCTAGAGATCCACTTAAAGAAGATGAATTTGACTTTAAAAAATTATTTAGAAATAATCAAGCAAGACCAAGAATCATTTGACAAAGAAATTGAAAATCAAGCAAAAAACTTTATTCTTCGCTCTTTAGTTGTTTCTCAAATCGCCAAAGAGCAAGGAATTTCTGCTCAAAGAGAAGAAATAGAAGATTATGTCCAAAAAATTCTCTCTCGCTTTCAATATCCTTTAAACGAAGAAAAAAGAAGAGAAGAAATGGAAAAACTTTACGCTTACGCCAAAGAAGTTATTATTTCCCAAAAGGTATTTGCTTTCTTGGAAAATTTGGCTAAAATAACAAATTAAAAAATGCCTTTAGTACCAATTGTTATTGAAAAAACTCCTTACGGAGAAAGAAGTTATGATATTTATTCGCGCCTCCTTAAAGAAAGAATTATTTTCTTAAGCGGACCGATAGTTGATGAAACCGCCAATATTATTATTGCCCAAATGCTTTTTTTAGAACATCTTGATCCAAAAAAAGATATTAAATTCTATATTAATTCTCCTGGCGGTTTAGTCACCGCCACTCTAGCTATTTACGATACTATGCAATATGTCAAACCAGACATAGCCACTATCTGTGTTGGCATGGCTGCTTCTGGAGCGGCTGTCATTTTAGCTGCTGGCGCACCCAAAAAAAGATTTGCCTTGCCCAATGCTGATATTATGCTTCACCAAACCCATATCAGCGGCGTTGGTGGTCAAGTCAGTGAAGTTGAAATTGTTGCCAGACACGCTATTGAATTAAAAACAAGAATAAACAAAATTTTAGCCAAACACACCAAACAACCATTAGAAAAAATAGAAAAAGACACTGACAGAGATTTTTATCTTTCCTCACAAGAAGCAAAGAATTACGGACTAATTGATAAAATCATTGAGGTTAAAAAATAAAAATAATAAAATTTTACTTCTCTTCTCTGGTGGCTTGGATTCTTTATTAGTAGCTAAACTCTTTCAGAAAAATAAACTAAAAGTTACTGGCCTCATCTTCACCAGTCCTTTTTTTGATTCTCAAAAAGCCGAAAAATGGGCAAAAAAAATTAATCTTCCTTTAAAAATTATTGATATTAGTCAGGAATTTATTGAAATTCTTAAAAAACCAAAATTCGGTTACGGCCAAGGAATGAATCCTTGCCTTGATTGCAAAATTTTAATGCTTAAAAAGGCCAAGGAAATTTTAAAAAAAGAAAATTATCATTTTCTAGCAACTGGAGAGGTTTTAGGCCAGAGACCATTTAGTCAAAATTACCAAAACCTTCGATTGATTGCTAAAGCAGCCAAAGTTGAAAAAATTCTTTTAAGACCTCTATCGGGAAAAATTCTTCAAAAAGAAAGAGTTAAAGAAACTCCTTTTAAAAATATCTTCCTTTCTCTTCAAGGAAAAAGCCGAAAAGAACAGATTCTTTTAGCCAAAAAACTTAAAATAAAAAATTGGCCCTCGCCAAGCGGAGGCTGTCTTTTAACCCAACCTGAATTTTCTCTGAAAGTAAAAAAACTCTTATCTTATCTTAAAAAACCAGAAAAAGAAGATTTTCTTCTTTTAAAAACAGGCCGACATTTTTTTGAAAAAAATCTTTGGATAGTTGTCGGCCGAAACCAAGAAGAGAATCTAATTTTAGAGAAAATTAAAAAACCAAAAGGGATTATAGCCAAACCAAAATTTAAGGGACCAACCATTTTTTTTCCTCATCAAAAAAAAGTCAATTTGAAAATAAAAAAATTGACTAAAAAATTCCTTTCTCGCTATTCTAAAAAGAAAAAGGTCGAAGGAGAAAAAATTGAATTTACAATAAATGAGTAAATGAATCCACTAGCCAGGGAGCAATCTTCTTCACTTTTTCAACAATTCGCTCTTTCTCCTCTTGGCTTTTAGCCAGTTTATACTTTTCCCTTAATCTAATTATCTCCTCTCTCCTTTTCCTTTTTTTCTTAATAAGTTTTACATGAGTTGGTTTACTCATTTTTTTGAAAAAATTTTAAATAAGACAAGCAAAAAAATCAAGTCAAAAAACTTCACTTTTTTTGAAAAAAACTTAAAATTCAAAAAATGAGACCAATTAGCAACAGTTTTATTCCTAATTTTGAAAAAGACGATATTTCTTTAATTTTAAAATTACTTTTTCGTCCCCGACTTTGGCAAAAAGGCAAATTTATTGAAATTTTAGAGAAAACATTTACTCGAAAATTTTCTTTTAAATATTCTTTTGCCTTCAATAGTGGCCGCTCAACCCTCTTGGCTATTCTTAAAGCCATAGAGTTAAAAGAAAACCAAGAAGTTTTTCTCCAGTCTTTCACTTGCAATGCAGCTGTTAATCCAATTTTAACCCTAAAGGGAAAGCCTGTCTTTGTTGATTTAGACCAAAATTTAAATCTATCTCCTGATGATTTAAGAAAAAAAATTGAATTAAGCAAAAAGCCTAAGGCAATTATTGTCCAGCATACTTTTGGCTGGCCAAGTCAAATTGAAAAAATAAAAAAAATTGCTCAAGAAAAAAAACTTTTTCTCATTGAAGATTGCGCTCATTCCCTTGGAGCTAAATATCAAAACCAATATTTAGGAAAGTTCGGTGACATTTCTTTTTTTAGTTTTGGCCGAGACAAAGTCATTTCTTCTGTCTACGGCGGGATAGCAGCTACTGATTCAGATAGATTGGCAAGAAAAATCTCTTCTTTTCAAAAAGAATTATCCTGGCCAAACAATTTCTGGATTTACCAGAATCTCTGCCAGCCAATAATTTTCAGCATCTCTCTACCTCTTTATAATTCCTTTAATTTAGGCAAAATTCTCCTTTATTTAGCCAGAAAATTAAAATTAATTGCCCCAGCAGTTTATCAGGTAGAAAAGAAAGGTGAATTAGCAAAAGTTTTCCCTAAAAAAATGCCAAATGCTTTAGCCATTTTAGCCCTTCATCAACTTAAAAAATTAGAAAAATTCAATCAACATCGGAAAAAAATAGCCGAAATTTATTTAAAAGAATTAAAAGAGAAAAGAGGAATAAAAGTTGTCTTCCAAGAAAAAGGAAATAATTATCAGCCAATTTTTATGAGATTCCCTATTTTAGTCAAAAAAAGAAGGGAAATTTTAAAAGAGTTAAAAAAAAGAAATATTTATTTAGAAGATGGCTGGTCAGAAACGCCAATAGTCCCTAAAGGTTCCAACTTAAAAAAATTTTTCTACCAAGAAAACTCTTGTCCAAAAGCGGAAAAAATTGTCAAAGAAATTATCAATTTACCAACAAATATTAAGGTCTCAGAAAAAGAAGCCAAAAAAATAGGAGAAATGATAATTAAATTCTCCTCGCTTGATTAATAAATTCCCTAAAAAGAGGATGGGGATTTAAGGGGCGAGAAAGAAATTCTGGATGAAACTGGACGCCAACAAAAAAGGGATGATTTTTAATTTCAATTATTTCTACCAAATCCTCTTCTGGATTTAAACCAGCAATAATTAAACCTTTTTTAGCCAGCAAATCTCTAAAAGTATTATTAAATTCATAACGATGCCGGTGTCTTTCTTTTAAAAACAAACCCTCTTTTGTTTTTCTCTCTATCCTTGGCCACTTGGCTTTTAAATAAGCGCTAAAACTAATTGTTTTTGGTTTAACCAAACAAGACCAAACACCAAGGCGCATTGAGCTACCATATTTCTTTTCTCTTAACAATCTTTTTTGAGAAGGAATTAAATCAATTACTGGATATTTTGTTTCTGGCAAAATTTCCGTGGAATTTGCTTCTTTTAAGCCAGCCAAATTTCGAGCAAATTCAATAGTGGCTAACTGCATTCCATAACATAAACCCAAAAAAGGAATATTATTTTCCCTGGCAAAAGTTATAGCTTTTATTTTACCTTCAATTCCCCGAGAACCAAAACCACCAGGAACAACAATTCCGGAAAACTCCTTTAATTTTCTAACCGCTCTCTTCTCTTTCTCTATTTCACTAGAATCAAACCAAACAATTTCTGGTTCTAGCTTATAAAACCAAGAAGAATGCTTAATGGCTTCAATAACTGAAATATAAGAATCTTTTAAAACAAAACTGCCAGTTCTAAAATACTTGCCAATTATGCCAATTTTAATTTTTCTCTTGTTTCTATCCTTAATAACATTAACTAGTTTCTGCCATCTCTTAAAATTTGCTTTTTTTCCTTTTTTTAAAGAAAGTTTTTTCAAAATTCTTTTGCCGATATTGTCTTTTTCAAAATTTAAAGGCACTTCATAGATAGTTTTGATATCCGGGGCTGAAATAATGTCTTTTTTATCAACATTGCAAAAAGCGGCAATTTTTCTTTTTCTTGGCTCGTCTAAAGGAACTTCAGACCGAGCAACGATAATATCTGGTTGAATACCAGCCGAATTAAGAGTTCGAACAGCATATTGAGTTGGTTTGGTCTTCATTTCGCCTATCATTTTAGGAATAGGCAAATAGCTAACCAAAACAAAAAGGACATCCTTTGGATGTCTTAAATGAAGCATTCTGGCAGCTTCTAAGAACAAAAGATTTTGATATTCTCCAACCGTACCGCCAATTTCAACAAGAATAATCTCTGCTCCTTGATATTTTAAAGCGCCATCAATCCTTCTTAAAACCTCTTCCGGAATGTGAGGAACAACCTCTACACATTTACCCTGATAAAGCAATTTTCTTTCTCTTTCAATAACTGAAGAATAAACTCTGCCAGTCGTTAAATAATTATGGGTAGTAATATCTTGGTCTAAAAATCTTTCATAATTACCAATATCTTGATCACACTCAACCCCATCTTTAGTAACAAAAACTTCACCATGCTCAATTGGATTCATTGTCCCAGCATCAACATTAACATAAGGATCAATTTTAACTGCTGTCACTTTGAAACCGTAGGTCTGAAGAATTTTAGCAATTGAAGAAGTAGTAATTCCCTTACCAATCCCTGACATTACTCCGCCAACCACAAAAATATATTTTTTTATTTTCTTTTTCATTCCTCTTTAATAATCACCTTAAGCTTTCCTTTGACTTCATTTTTTAAAAGGAACTCAATAAAAAATTCGCCAAACTCTTTCAGGGGAAAATTATCTTTGAAAGAAATACCTATCTTCCTCAACTCTGGAAAACTCTCTTCTATTTTCTCTTTAATCTCCTTTTCACCTAAAGAACCAAAAGGTTTCCCTTTGGGCGTTTTTTTAAAAGTGAAAACTAATTCTTCTCCCTCTATTTCTTTAGCAATTTCTTCAGCTCTCTTTTTTAATTTTTCTTCTTTTTCTTTTTGAGAAGCAAAAATTTCTTGTTGCTTCTTAATTTCTTTTTCAGTAGCAATCTTTGCCAAACCTAAAGGCAAAAGATAGTTTCGGCCGTAACCATTTTTAACCTTAACTATCTCGCCTTTCCTGCCCAAATTTTTCACTTCTTTTAAAAGAAGAACTCTCATATTAAAAAATCCTAAACAATTGAAAATCTCAAAACTCAAATGTTACATATCTCAAATCTCAAAAGTCAAATCTCAAATCTACATCTTAAATCTTAAATCTTTTTAAAAATATAATTTAGATTTTATTTCATTAACTTTTGACTTTTGACTTGTAGATTTGACTTTTGACATTTGACTTTTGAGATTTATTAGTTTTGAATTTTGGTCATTATTTCGAAATTCGGATTTTGCCCAGTACCACTGAAGGGTACTGGGCAACCCAGCCCCACACCACTAAAGGATGCGGGATTTCCAAAACCCTTTAGTGGTTCCGGGTTGGATTTTTAATATTTCAACCCGTTAACTCGTTAACTCGTTAATAAACAATAAGTTTCAATAAATTTCTATAAGTTTCTATGAATATCTATAAGTATCTATAAATATCTATTTCATAATCCAAATAGACGTCTGTTTGATTACTCTATTTCAATCCCCATACTCCTAGCTGTTCCTTCAACAATCTTCATTGCCTTTTCTAAATCGTTAGTATTTAAATCTTCTAGTTTTTTCTGAGCAATTTCTTTAACCTTTTCTTTAGAAATTTTACCGACTTTCTTCACGTTTGGTCGGCCACTACCTTTTTCAGCCCCAACTGCTTTTTTAAGCAAAAAAGAAGCTGGCGAACCTTTTATCTTGAAATCAAAACTTCTATCTTCATAAACTATTAAATCAACTGAAAGAACCTCTCCTTGTTTGTCTTTGGTTTCTTGGTTAAATTTCGTACAGAAATCTTGAATATTAATCCCTTGCTGGCCTAAAATAGGACCTATCGGCGGAGCCGGACTGGCTTGACCTCCAGGAATTTGCAATTTTAATCTTGATTTTATTTTTTTGCTCATAAATTTATTGATTTAGCCAATTTTTTTTGCTTGAAGAAAATCAATTTCCACTGGCGTCTCTCGACCAAAAATAGGAACCAGAACTTTAATTTTCCCTCTCTGCTTGTCTATTTCGCTTATTTTGCCCTCATAACCCTTAAACGGACCATCATTAATTCTAACAACATCACCAAGGTTAAAAGTCAGTTTGAATTCCGGCTCTTCTTTTTTCGTCATTCTTAAAAGTTCTTCTACTTGCTCATCATTCAAAGGAGTAGGCCTAGTAGAATCTGCACCAAGAAAACCAGTTACCCGAGGGGTATTTCTAACAACATACCAAGAATCTTCAGTCAAAACCATTCTAACAAAAACATAACCTGGATAAATTCTCTCTTCAATTATTCTTCTTTTACCTTTCTGGATTTTAATTTTCTTTTCTTTGGGAACAAGAATGTCAAAAATTTTATCGTGCATCTCAAGAGAGTCTATTCTTTGTTTAAGATAGCGAGCCACTGCCTCCTCGTAGCCAGGATAAGTATGAACAGCATACCAGCGACTTTGATTTTTATTCTTTTCCTCTTTCATAAAATTAGAATTTTAAACTCATTAAAATAAAAGTAAAAAGATAATCAAGAACGGCTAAATAAATAGCTACGGCAAAAGAAAAAAGCAAGACATAAAAGGTATATCTTATTGCCTGCTTTTTGGTTAACCAATTCACTCTCTTCATCTCAATTTTTGTCTCTTTTAAAAAAAGCCCTATTCTTTTTAAACTTATTTTTTTCATTCTTTTATATTCTTAAGAGATTTTTGGAAAATGTCAAATTTTTTAAATATCCAAATCCTTTATCTCTCTGGCATAAACCTGAATAAATTTTTTTCTTGGACCAACTTCATTTCCCATCAAAATTTCAAATATCCTGTCAGCCTCCTGAGCATCTTCAATAGTTACTTTTTTTAAGACTCTCTTCTCTGGGTTCAAAGTTGTTTGCCAAAGTTGTTCAGGATTCATTTCGCCCAAACCCTTATATCTTTGAATATCAATAGCTCTCTTTTCTCCTTTTAATTCTTTAACTATTTTCTCTTTCTCTTGATCTGAATAAGCATATTTGATAACTTTTCCTGACTGAATTCTATACAAAGGCGGCTGAGCAATATAAAGATATCCTCTTTCTATTATTTGAGGAAAATAGCGATAAAACAAAGTCAAAAGCAAAGTAATAATATGTTTACCGTCTGAATCCGCATCAGCAGCTAAAACAATTTTGTGGTATTTTATTTTTTCAATGTCAAAATCTTGAGCAATAGAAGTTCCTAAAGCAATAATTAACGCTTTTATTTCTTCTGAAGAAAGAACTCTATCTATTCTAGTTTTTTCAACATTTAAAATTTTTCCTTTTAAAGGCAAAATAGCTTGAAATCTCCTATCCCTCGCCTGCTTTGCACTTCCACCTGCCGAATCACCTTCGACAATAAAAAGTTCTCTTTCTTCTGGCTTACGAGAAGAGCAATCAGACAATTTGCCTGGTAAAGACAAGCCCTCGCTAAGAATTTTTTTCAAAATTCCCTCTTTGGCAGCTTTAGCTGCCTGTCTAGCTTTAGAAGCTAAAAGACACTTACCAATAATTGCCTTAGCTTCATCAGGATTTTTTTCTAAAAAGTCAGCTAACGCCCGACCAACAACTACCTCTACTGCTGACTTTGCTTCTGGATTGCCTAATTTGGCCTTTGTTTGACCCTCAAATTGAGGATTGGCAATTTTAACTGAAACAATAGCCAATAAACCTTCTCTAACATCTTCGCCAGTTAGAGTCAACCCCTTAAGTAAATCATTTTTCTTGGCATAATCAGTCAAGGTTTTTGTTAGAGCAGTCCGAAAACCGGCCAGATGCATCCCTCCTTCTTGAGTACGGATATTATTGGCAAAACTTAATTCCAAGCCTTGAATGTCTTGAACATAAGTAAAAACCGCTTCGACCAAGATTCCTTCTCTTTCCCCTTTGACATAAAAAGGCTCTTTTTGGATTAATTTTTCGCCAGCAATTAAATATTTTAAAAAAGATTTTAAACCCCCTTCAAAATAAAACTGGTAAATAAAAGGGGGTTCTTCTCTCTCGTCTAAAAGAGTAAATTTTGTCTTTTCAACTAAAAAGGCCTGCTCTCTAATATGCTTCAAAATTTTCTTTAAAGAAAACTTTATTTCTCTAAAAATCAAAGGATCGGGATGAAAAATAACTGCCGTTCCTCTTTTTTGGCACCTTTTTTCCTTTTTAACTTTTGTCTTTGGTTTTCCTTGTTGATATTCTTGAGACCAAAGAAAGCCATCTCGACAAACCTCTACTCTTAACCAATCAGAAAGAGCATTAACCACTGAAACACCTACACCATGCAAGCCACCAGCCACTTTATATGCCTTAGCCCCAAACTTTCCGCCAGCATGCAAAGTACACATTACTGTCTCTAAAGCCGATTTTTTTGTCTGAGGATGAATATCAACTGGAATTCCTCGACCATCATCTCTAATCTCAACTTTTTCTCCAGGCAAAATTCTTACTTTAATATCTTTGGCATAACCAGCAACAGCTTCATCAATAGCATTATCTAAACATTCATAAATCAAATGATGCAAACCTTCTGGGCCAGTTGAACCAATATACATTCCTGGCCTTCTTCTCACTGGCTCTAAGCCTTCTAGAACATAAATATCTCTGGCAGTATATTCTTCTTTTTTTGTCTTTTTCTCCATAATAAAAATAGAAAACAATTTATTATTGTTTTCCCATTTAGAGATTATAACAATTTTCACCGAAAAAGACAAATCCCAAATTGAGACACGATCGTGTCTCAATCTGAAGTTTGGGATTTAAACTAGCTAATTTTCATAATTAAAATACCTTTAGGAGTAAATTTTTTGTTGAAGCGATTTCTTCAATCATCTTTTTTTCCTCCTCGTTTCTCAAGATAACAAAAATTTCATAAGAAAAAAGTCCTTTTTCTTTAAAAATAAAAGAAGAAGATGGCCCAAGAAATTTCAAACCTTTTTCTCTTAATTTTCTGGCTAAAAGAAAAATCTCTTTCCTAGCGAAATTGGCTGAACGATGACTTAATTTAATCTCTACTAATTTACTAACTAATCCCCCTCTAAAGCGATAAAAAGAAGGTAAGGGTAAAGAGAACTTCTCTCTTCTTTCTTTTTCTCTTTCAAAAAATTCCTCTCTTTTTTTGATTTCTGAAAAAATAGACAAGTTTGGATTAAAAGTTTGTAAAAGAACTTCCCGAGAAATAAATTTTAATTTCTGAACTTGAAGAAAGAACCTCTCTGAAGTATCAAAAAAAGGGAAAGAAAGCAAACTATCAGCCGAAATAATTATTGAATAATCAAAAACTTTTTCTAAAGAAAAAAACCATTTAAGAATCAACTCTGAAGCAACAACAAAATCAAACTTTTTTTCAAGAATAGTCCTAATAACTTCTTCTTCTTGATTAAAGTTTTTTAGATATTGACTATCAAAAATTACTCCTCTTAAATTTTTAGATAGCGCCTGAAAAACTTTTTGATTGCCAACTCCCTTCTCCTCAATCAGGTAGCCAGAACAATTCGGACATCTTTCCGGAACTTCTCTTTTAAACAAACAATGATGACAAAGAAGATAAGAATTCCCCCTCTCTTTATGGTAGACCAAAGGCACCGAACAATTCGGACAATTCATCGTCCGGCGACAATCTTGGCAGAGAAGATATCGAGCATAACCTTTTCTGTTAAGATAAAAAAGGAATTTCTTATTTTTCGTTTTTTGAAGAAGGTTAATTACCTTTGAACTAAAAATCTCTGGCAATTTCTTCTCTTTTTTTAAATCAACTACCTCCACTTGGCTCTGATTGATTCTTTTTTGAAAATATCTATCTTCTGTCAAATAAAAGATTTCCAGCTCTGCTTTAGTTAATTGCGAGATTTCTTGAGCAATCTCTCGATTGTCAAGAAAAGGTCTCTGTTTTTCTTGTTTGTGGAAAAAATTTTCCCCTTCAACTAAAAAAATTTTTTTCAAATTTCTGAAAGGCAAAAAAAGGCCCTTCCTCTGAGTAATAACAATTTTTCCTTTCTTCTGCCAAATCTCCTGCCAAAGCCAAGCTAACTGTTTGTCAGAAGTTGGTAAAAGAGTAGTTTCAGAAAAATCTTTTTTTAAAGACGAAAATATCTTCTTGGCTAAAGTCGTCTCCGGACAAACAATTAAAAATTGACTACAACAATCTTTTTCTTTGGCAATTTCTTCTTTTATTTCTTGAAAAATTTTTATTTTACCAGAAAAAATTTCCTCCGATTCGCCTTCTTTCTTCTGGTTAATTTTCTCTTTTTCCTGCCAATAACGAGGAAATTTCTCTATTCTGGCTGGAAAAATTGTTTTAAAAGACAAAGTCAAAGGCGAAAGATAAAAAGCGCTCAACCACTTTGCCAAGTCAAAAAAATAGTCAGGAAAAAAAATTTTTTCAAGAATAACTTTCTTAACTGGCTTTAGAGAAAAAGCACTTTTCTTAATCACTCCTTTTACCTTTTCTATCTCTTGACTTTCTAAAACAATACCTTTAATCTCTTTTTTTTTAAAAGGGACTAAAACTAAAGAACCCCGAGGAATTTTCTTTGAAGCAAAATAACTGAGAACTTGTGGGCTCTCTTTTGGCAAAGAAAGAAGAGGAATAATTTCAATAAGATGCATTTTTAACTCGCTAATTCATTAATTAGCAAATAACAACCTAAACATTCAAATATCTCTTGGTGGCCAAATAACTAGAAAAACTACCAAGAAAAACGCCACCAGCAATCAAAGAAAGAAAAATTAACAACAAATGATCAAGAAAAAACTGGCTCAAATCAACCGAAGGGATAAAGTAAAAAACATAAGAAGAAACTAATTGGATCAAAAGAAAATCAAAAAGAAAGGCAACCAACGAAGCAAAAAAACCATAAAAAGCGCCAGTAAAAATAAAAGGATAACTGATAAAACTATTGGAAGCGCCAACTAAACGCATAGTAGCAATTTCTTCTCTAGCCGAATAGATAACTAAAAGAATAGTATTAAAAGTTACTGCACAAGCAATGAAAAGAAGAATGAAGGCACAAAGAAAGCCAATTTTTTTAGAAAAATTAATTATTTTAATAAAACGCTCAATAACTAATTTGTTTTGAAAATAAGTAATTTTATCAATATACTTATTGAATTCTTTGTTCTTTAAAGAAGAAGCAATCTCTGAATAATATTTGGGGTCTTTGGCTTTAATCTCCAAAGACGGCTTTAAAGGATTATCTTTTAATTCGGCTAAAGCAGCCATAATTGTTTTATTTTCCTTATGTTTTTCTTTAAAACTTAAAAGTGCTTGAGCAGCCGAAATATATTTAACCTCTTTAACCTCAGAAAGAGTTTCCAAACTTTCCTTAATTTTTAAAATCTCTTCTTCGGGTGTATCTTTTTTAAAATAAACACTAATATCAATTTTATTTTTCAAAAAAGTTAGGGTTTGATTGGCAAAAACCGAAGAAAAATATATCAAGCTAAAAATTAGCAAAGTAAAAGTCAAAATGATAATGGCCACGCAAGAAACCCACTTGTTTCGCCAGAAATTTTGCCAGCCATATTTGATTACTCGAGAAAGAAAAATAAACATAAATTTTTATATCAAAGGATATACCGACCTTCTTTGTCGTCTTTAATAATCGTTCCGTCTTCTAAAATGACGACTCTCTTTTTAACCTTATTGACCACTTCTTTGTCATGAGTGGCTAAAATAACAGTTGTTCCCAATTCATTAATTTTCAAAAGAAGATTGATTATCTCCCAGCTATTAATTGGATCAAGATTGCCAGTCGGTTCGTCAGCAATAATCAAATCTGGTTGTCTAACTAGAGCTCGAGCAATGGCTATCCTTTGCTTCTCTCCACCAGAAAGTTCAAAAGGAAAATTATCTGCTTTTTCTTTCATGCCAACTAAAATCAACAATTGCTCAACAAGTTTTTTAACTTCCCTTTGAGGAAACCCGGCCACTTCTAAAGCAAAAGCAATATTCTCGCTGGCGGTCTTATTGGCTAAAAGACGAAAATCCTGAAAAACCATTCCTATTTTTTGTCTTAAAAGAAAAAGCTTCCGGGAAGGAATTTTGGTAATATCTACCTCTTCAAAAAAAATTCTTCCTCTATCAGGCCTCTCTTGGCCAATCAACAAGTTAAGCAAAGTAGTCTTACCAGCCCCTGATTTGCCAACCAAAGAAACAAATTCGCTTTTCTTGATTTCTAAATTAACATCCCTCAAAGCAAATATCTCTTTGTTATTAATTTTATAAACCTTACTAACTTCTTTAAATAAAATCATATTTCTTTAAATTAAGAAAGAAAAATGTCCAAATTGCCTTCCAAAACTGAATCTAAATCATTAGTTTCAATTTTTGTCCGATGGTCTTTAACTAATTTATATGGCTGAAAAATATAAGAACGAATTTGATGCCCCCACTCAATTCTCACCTTCTCTCCTTTTAACTCTTCCAATTCTTTCTTCCGTCTCTCTTTTAAAAGAAAATATAACCTTGACTGAAGAATCTGTAAGGCAATTTCTCTGTTTCTAACTTGAGATCTTTCTGTCTGGCACTCGCTAACTATTCCTGTCGGTTGATGGACTAAACGAACGCCGGTTTCCACTTTGTTAACGTTTTGACCTCCAGGACCAGAAGAACGGAAAAATTCAACCCTTAAATCATCTGGTTTAATTTTTATTTTTTCCTCCTTAAGGACAGGCAAAACTTGAACATAGGCAAAAGAAGTGTGGCGCAATTTTTTGGCTGAAAAAGGTGAAATTCTAACTAAACGGTGAACACCGGTTTCGCTTTTTAAAAAACCATAAGCATAATCACCTTCAATCTTAAAAGTAATATCATCCAAAAGATCTCTACCTGTCTGAGGGAAATATCCTTTTCTGTCTGCTTTGATTAATTTCAATTGCCAACCCTTCTTCTTGGCATATTTCCTGTAGATTTCAAACAAAATAGCCACCCAATCTCTGGCATCATCTCCGCCAGCGCCAGCAATAATAGTCACGATTGCCGGACCTTTATCATACTTTCCTTGAAAACGAAAGGAAAAGTTATATTCCCTAATTTTATTTTTCAAGACCTCGATTTTTCTTTCTATCTCTTGATTTTCTTTGTCTTTCTCGATTGCCTCTTTTATTTCCTGCCAGAGCTCTTCGATCTCAGAAATTTCTTTGATTTCTTTTTCTAATTCACCAACTTCTTTAGTCAATTTCTCAGCTCTCTCTTTTTCTTTCTGCCAAATCTCTGGTTGACTAATTTCTTTAATTAAAGAATTCAATCTCTCTTTTTTTTCTTCTAAAGAAGAACTTTTCTTTATTCTAGAAACCTCCTCTTTTAAGGCCTCCGCTTCTTTTTTTATTTCTTCTTCAGTCATCATCATTCAATATCTTCTCAAGAATATCTTTTTTTGTCAAACGATAAAAAGATAAAAGTTCCTCTGGCTCGCCGCTTTGACCAAATTTATCCTCAACAGCCACAAACTTTATTGGCAAAGGCAACCTTTCTGAAAGAATTTGAGCAATAGTCGCCCCCAAACCGCCAATTTTTTGATGCTCTTCTAAAACAACTATCTGACAAACCCCCCTGGCTGTTTCTAAAACAATCTCCTCATCTATTGGTTTGATAGTTGATAAACTAATTACTCGACAAGAAAAATCCCTCTCAACTAAATCAAAAGCGGCTAAAAGTCCTTGAGAAAGCAAGGGCCCATAGCCAAAAATAGCCACTCTTTTTCTCTTTTTCTCTTTTTTTTCAAAGTCCTCTGACTGCCAAAGAATTTTACCCTTGCCAATTTCAAAAGAATCGTTTTCTGAAGACAAAACTAAAACCGGCGGTCTAACCAAGCGCAAGTAAACAGGTTTCTCTATTTTAATAATTTCTTTAACTGCCTTCTTTACCTCCAAAGCATCAAGAGGACTAACAACAACCATATTCGGCAAAACTTGCATCAAAGCAATATCCTCCAAAGACTGATGAGAAAAACCATCCTTGCCAGTTATTAATCCACTATGCGAGCCAATAATTTTCACCGGCAAGTTATTATAAGCAATTTCTGTCCTGATTTGCTCCCAATTCCTGCTCGGTGAAAAACATGAAAAAGAACAAATAAAAGGAATTTTACCAGCCATTGCCAAGCCAGCAGCCACGCCAGCCATATTCTGCTCAGCCACGCCTACTTCAATAAATCTCCCGGGAAATTCTTCTCTAATTTTCTCTATCCTTAAAGAAGGTGCCAAATCAGCCGTTAAAACAACAATCCTCTCATCTTTTTTCATAAGATCAAAAAGGGTCTGGCCAAAAGCATCTCTCATCGATTCTTTTTTTCTTTTTTTTAGGAACTCTTCTTTTTCAATCATAAAAATTACTTATGGCTGGTAACGAAAGAATGAAATATTCCATTTGCCATTTCTTGTTTAAATTATAAGAATTAAGGAGGTATTGAAAAGTCAAAAACTTCTTCAAAAGCAAAGCGGTCTTCCTCTCTAAATGTTTTTTAAAGTAAAGAGATAAAAAGAAAAAAATCTCTTCAAGGAATTCCTGCCAATTCTCCTCCTTTTCTAATTTTTCCAAAAGAGAAAATCTCTCCTTAATTTTGGGACTAAAAGCCATTAAAAACTCTTTTCTTTTTTTCTGCCATAAAGAAAAGTTTTTGGCTATTCTCAAAGCCCGAGAAACTCTGCCAAAAGAATAAAAAGCAATTTTCTGACTTTTCTCTTTATCAAAAGACAATTTTTCAATCAAAAAATTCCTTATTTCCTCATCTTTTAAAGGAAAAAAATTTATTGCTTGAACTCGAGAAATAATTGTTGGCAAAATTTTTTCTTTTTGGCAGGAAATAAGAAAAAAAATCGCCTCTTTTCTGCTTTCCTCCAGAGTTTTTAAAAAAGCATTCTGGCTTTCATTGGTGGCTAAATGAAAATCGTCTAAAATTATCGCCTTTCTTCTGCCTAAAGAAGAATAATTGACAAAATTTATCACCCTTCTGATTTCTTCTATTTTCAATGAATGAGAAAAATTAATTTGAGGGACTTTCAATCTCTTTTTAAACTCGCTCTCTTGGCAGAGACAAAGAATATCACTTTTGCCAGCGATTCTTTCAGACAAAAAAACTGCTAAACTAAATTTACCAATGCCTTCTTGGCCGCTAAAAAGATAACTCGGAGAAAGGCTATTGTTTTCAATAACCTTTTTAAAATAATCAATTATTTTTTGATGGCCATAAATTTTCATTTAGAAATTTAAAAGAAAATTTTAATATCTCTAAAGGTAATTAAAATCATCAAAATAATCAACAGAAGAAAACCAAGAGAATTAATAACATTCTCCACTTTTAAAGGGATTGGCTTTCTCCTTATTTTTTCAATAAAAAGAAAAAGCAATCGACCGCCATCTAAAGCTGGAAAAGGAAGTAAATTTAAAATAGCCAAATTTAAAGAAAGCAAACCAATAAAAGAAAGAAGATAGGCGAAACTGGCTTTAGCAAATTGAGCGCCAAAAATAACAATACCAACTGGACCAACTACGCCTTCAATAATTTTTCCTTGAGAAAAAAGAATTTTAACTAATTGGTTAATAGTTTTGCCTATTAAAAGAGTAAAATAAAAAATATCTTTAGCCGCTTGCCAAAAAGACAAAAGAAAAGGCAATTTTTCTAAACCAACATCAGCCAAAGCAATCCCCATTGGTCCCTGATTCTCTGGAGGATTTTCCCTAACTAAAACTGACTTCTCTAAGATCTCTTTTCTTCTTTTTATTTTAAGTTGAACCTTTTTCGCCTTACTCTCTTTTAAAAAAGCTATTAAGTCCTGAGATTTTTCAATTTTTAGCCAACTTTTCTTTTCAGGCAATTTAATTGCTAAAATAATATCTCCCATTTTTAAACCAGCTTCAGCCGCTGGAGAGCGAGGGAAAACCTGAGTAATTCTTGGCTTGACATCTTTCAGGTAAACAGGAGAAACTCCTTGGGAAGCAATAATTGGTTTGCCAAGATTATAAGCTAAAGCCAGAAACAACCAGGCAATCAAAAAATTCGCCAAAACACCAGCTAAAAGGATAATTGCTCTTCTAGAAAAAGAAACATCAAAAAAACTGCCTTTTTCTTTTTTTCTTTCTTGACTGTCTAAACCAAAAATTTTCACAAAACCGCCAAAAGGTAGAAGATTAAAAGAATAAATTGTCGAATCGCTCTTAACTTTTTTCTGGCCTAAAACAAATTTCTTCTTTCCTTCTTCTTGATAAAAACCGAATAAGCGAGGAGGATAACCAATGCCAAATTCTTCTACTCTTACGCCACTTTTTTTAGCAGCCAAAAAATGACCAAACTCATGGGCTAAAATAAGTAAAGCTAAAAAAATTATAAAAACTAAAACAGCCATTATTTTTAATAAAACTTAAATCAGCCAAACCGATTTCAATAATAGCCAAATTTTGATAATATTCAATACTGATACACCATTTCTTCTTGCCTGTTTTTTACTTAAAAAGGACTAAAAGATTAACTCCAGGCCTAAGAGACCATTCTCTTACTTTAAAGGAATCCAAAGAAAAAGAAATTTTCTGGTCTTTGTCAGCAATCACCACATCATAATCTTTAACCAAAGAATAAGTTAATTCTTCTGGTTTGTTTAGATAAAAAAGAGAATGACCTCTTAAATAAAAAGGCAAGGGCCAGTAAGATTTAGCAATAATTAAAATTTTTAACTTGGAATTATTTTTTTGAGCATAAGAATCAATTTCTTTAGTCAAATCGTTCACTTCCTTCTTAGTTTGGACATAAGAAAGAGGATTTTGGCTGGTTTCCTCAGCGTAAGTAAAAAAATTTTTATCAAGACAACTCGAAAAAGTCCAAAGAAAAGAAAGAAAAAGAGAAAGAGAAAGAATTATTTTTACTAAACGAGAATGTTTCTGAGAAAGAAAATTACCTAAAGATAAACCAATAAAAATAATTAAAGGAAAAACAATCAAAGTCAAAACCCAAGGAGTTTTGTATTTAATTAAAGAAAAAAGAAAGAAATTAACCAAAGAAAAAAGAAAGAAAAAGAAAGGCAGGATTTCTTTCCTCTTCCGAAAAAAATTTTTTAAAGAAACAATTAAAGCCAAAAAGAACAATAACAGAAGAGAAAAATTAACCGAGATAATTGTTTTTAAATAGTAAAAGAATGGCTTATTATGACCTGTCTGAAGAGATTTACTAAAAAGACGTTTAGGTAATAATTCTAATTTAAACAAATTAAGCCAATTTTGAAAAAAACAAGTTTGAATTAAAACAAAAAAGAAAAGGCAAAAAAGAAAGTTTAAAAAAACAAAAGGTAAGTTAGTTTTTTTAAGGGTTTGGTTAAAAGAATTTCTTGCCTTTTGAGAGAAAGGCAGGACTATTAAGAAAGAAAGCAAAAAAGATAAAAGATAAATTAAAATTGCTTCATTTATTAAACAAAGGCAGGTTAAAGCAAGCAGAGACAAAGAAAGATAAATCTTCTGAGAAGTTTTTAAATATTTCAACAAACCAATCAAAAAAACCAAGAAAAAGAAAATAAAATAAGGATAACTAATAAGAAAACGCGAATAGTAAGTCATTGTTGGCGAAAGAGCCAAGAGCAAAGAGGCAATCAAACAAGAAAAATAACCAAATTCGTTGGCCAAAAAGAAAAACAAAAAAGAAGAAAAAGCACCAAAGAGAGCCGGCGCCAATCTTAAAGAAAAGATAGAATCACCAAAAATCCTAAAAGGAATAGCTGCCAAAAAAAATGGCAAAAGACCATGTTGTTCAAAATAAAAATCAACTGGCTCGCCCTGACTTATTTTTTTAACAAAGAAATACCAAGAAACTCCTTCGTCATGATGAAGAGGTCGAAGAGAAAGAGAGTAAACTCTCAAAAAGAGAGAACAAAGAAAAATTAAAAAAATAAGCAAAAAAAATACTTTTTTTGACATAACCAGCAAATCTTGTATAATTTTATTATTAGCAAAATAATTCTTCTGTCAAAATGAAGCAAACAACCTCTGATTTGATTTTTATCATTCTTGTCTTTCTTTTCCTTTTTTTCCTTATTCTTTTGCTGGTTAAAATCAATAAAGGAAATTTCAACTTTAATTTGCCCCGTTAGTTCAACGGATAGAGCGTATGGCTTCGGACCATAAGATGGGGGTTCGAATCCCTCACGGGGCACAGCATCCAGCACCACTCTGGGCTACTGCCCAGAGTGGTGCTGGACGGGCAATTAGCAATTAGCAATTAGCAATTGGCAATTGACTATTGGCAATTAGCAATTGGCAATCTTATACAACTGGCAACTAGCAATTGGCAATTGGCGAAATAAATGAGAAAATTAAATTTTTTTAAAACTTTCTGGTTAGTCCTGAGGCATAAAGAAAAATTATTTTTTGATCACTTAACCGGCTTCTTTGTTCGCTCTCTCTTTTACCCTCTAATAGAAAAAGAAATTAAAAGAGCTGAAAGATATCAGACACCTTTTTCTCTTTGCTTTGTTGACATTGATAATTTAAAAAAAATCAATGACCAAGAAGGTCATAGTCAAGGCGATAAAGTTATTAAAGAAATCGCTCGCTTTATAGAGGAACATTGCCGACAATCAGACTACCTTTGCCGTTATGGCGGAGATGAATTCTTAATTCTTCTCCCCCAAACCGACAAAACTGGTTTGGAAAACTTTATTAAAAAATTAGAAAGAGAATCAAAGAAAATTCCTTATTCTTTCAGCGTCGGTGGTGCCACCTTTCAAAAAGGCAAATCTATTGAAGAGTTAATAAAAGAAGCCGACAAAAAAATGTATTTTTCTAAAAATTCCAAAAAAAACCAATGAAAAATTCCTATCAAGTAAAAATAGGCATGGAGATTCATAGCGAGATAAAAACCAAGAGAAAAATGTTTTGTTTTTGCCCAAACAATCCTTTTGAAGTGAAAGCCAATACCAATGTCTGTCCAATCTGCTTAGCTCATCCTGGGACTCTGCCGATTATCAATAAAAGAGCAATTGAAAAAGTCATTCTAGCTAGTCAGGCCTTAAATTGCCAAATTGCCAAAATTACTAAATTTGATAGAAAAAATTATTTTTATCCAGACCTGCCAAAAGGTTATCAAATTTCTCAATACGACTTGCCAATAGGTTTTAACGGTTTTTTACCATTAAAAGAGAAAAAAATAAGAATTCGCCGAATTCATCTCGAAGAAGATGCCGGCAAGCTAATCCATCCGCAAGGAAAAAATTACTCCTTGGTCGACTTCAATCGGGCCGGCGTACCTCTTTTAGAGCTGGTCAGCGAACCGGATATTGAGAGCGCTAAAGAAGCCAAAGAATTCTGCCAAGAATTGCAAAGAGTTTTTAGGTACCTTGAAATTTCAGACGCTGATTTAGAAAAAGGTCAGATGCGCTGTGAAGTTAATATCAGCCTAGCTAAAAACAATTCTTTGGGAACTAAAGTAGAAATAAAAAACCTTGGTTCTTTTAGAGCAGTTGAACAAGCTATAGAATATGAAATAAAAAGACAAAGAGAATTGTTAGCTAAAGGCGAAAAAATCAAACAAGAAACTAGGGGCTGGAACAAAGAAAAAGGCATCACTTATCCTCAAAGATCAAAAGAAGAATCAGCTGATTATCGTTATTTTCCTGAACCAGACCTGCCTTTTATTGAAATTGATTCTTTTGATTTAAAAAAAATCTCTTCATCTTTGCCTGAATTGCCTTGGCAAAAGAGAGAAAGATTAAAAAAACAATTCCCTTCTCTAAAAGAAGAAGAAATAGAAATTTTGATTAGTGAACGAAAACAGGCTGAATTTTTTGAAGAGGCAGTTTCTGAAACTAAAAATTATCTCCAAGAAGAAAAAATCGAAAAAGAAAAAATCGCTAAAATTCTGGCAAACTTCCTTCTTTCCGACCTAAGAGGACTCTTAATTAAAGAAAACCAACCCTTCTCTAGTTTAAAATTTAAAGCCAAGGATTTCGCTTATCTACTCTCTCTTTTTTTAAAAGGAAAAATAAACAGCCGAATAGTTAAAGATGTTTTAAGAAAAATGTATCTTGAAGGCAAAAAGCCAGAGGATATCTTTAAAGAAGAAAAAATAACTCTGATTTCTGAAAAAGGGGATTTGGAAAAAATGGTTGAAGAAGTTATTAAAGAAAACGAAAAAGCAGTTGCTGACTACAAAAAAGGCAAAAAAAGCGCTCTTCAATTTTTAGTCGGTCAAATAATGAAAAAAACAAAGGGCGGCGTCGAGCCTAAAACCGCCTTGGAAGTAATTAGAGAAAAAATCCAATGAATATTTTTTATTATCTTTTGATAACTGTCTTTCTCTTTTTTCTCTTTTTTTGGTATTTCTCTGAAAGGCAAAAAAGAATAGAAAAAATAAACGAGCGTCTTTTTCAAAAAATAGACGATCTTTTTCTTCCTCAAATCAGCCAACTTCGCCAAGAATTAGACAGGCGCTTGAAAGAAAATAAAGAAAATTTAGATAGAACAACCAAAATGTTTGTCTCAAACATCTCTCAATTCAGCGCCAATATCTCTAAAATTACCAACCACCTAGATCAATTAGAAAATTCTATGAGCGAAATTAGTTCCTTCCAAGAGGTCTTCAAAACGCCAAAACTAAGAGGCAGATGGGGAGAAATCTCTTTGGAAAATCTTCTCTCTCAATTTCTTTCTGCCAGTCAATACAAAACTCAATACACTT
>Ga0190306_1000227_pt1 | contig 21668 bp, 23 predicted proteins | sample 48700734_MG_FD_161657 | JGI IMG/M metagenome (GOLD analysis project Ga0190306, IMG submission 161657) | Hydrothermal vent sediment bacterial communities from Southern Trench, Guaymas Basin, Mexico - 4870-07-3-4_MG | ecosystem: Environmental > Aquatic > Marine > Hydrothermal vents > Sediment ... | reverse complement strand
GGGGGTCACTTCATATTGTCTAAAAAAGACAAACAGCAATAAATGGATTAACAATACTTGTCCAGAATAAAATGAATAATGCTGAAGGATTGCAAAAGAAGCTTATCAGACTTGCAGTACTAAAACAGAAGAAGACAATCACATTTGGGGAATATTCAGCCCCCTTCTTCCTACCTTACTGCAAACTCACTTTAAGACGCCAATCTTCTAATAAACCAATTTCTCCAGAAATACTGGGAATAAATAGAAATAATTCCATCTTAAAGCATATATAATGTTGAGCTGCTTAAGTTGGAGTTTAAAATATCTGAAATTGAAAGATTGTTTCATATTGTTTAAGCTTAAATAAGTGGAATATCAATTTTAGCTGCATTGAAAGAAAGATATAAATTATATGCTGTTCCCTTATCAAGCTCGAGGTTTTTTATAGTCCCTGTATTCGGTATACCGGCTATGTTTACAACAGCATCATAGGTTCCTTCGTGAATATCTCCCCCATTATCCCAGTGGAATTCCAAAGTTATTGGATTAACTTGTTTGAAAAGAATAGTATCAATATAATCTTCCATTACGTATACTGATATAACCAACAAAGAACAGGAGTTTCTTAAATGAAAAAAATTATTATGGCAGTTTTATTTGTCACACTTGTTTTAACCAGCTGTGATGAATCTGCTGATGACAAGAACGGAAATGTAGACCTTCTTTGGATTAGACATCTGGGATCAAAGCAGAATGATATAGGGAAGGATACAGTTGTGGATTTTTCAGGAATCTATGTTACAGGGGTTACTCTTGGATCTATAGATGAAAATGAAAGCTCAGGTGAATGGGATATTTTTTTGACAAAGTACACTCATGAAGGTGCTAAACAGTGGGTCCGTCAGTGGGGAACCAATAAAAGAGATGCGGGATTGTCTGCAGCAATTGGTTCAGATGGCTGCATTTATGTTACAGGCTATGTGTCAGATCCTCTTCCCGGCTGCCGGGCTTTTGGAGAAAAAGATATTTTCCTCTCCAAATTCAGCATCAAGGGAGAGAATATCTGGACTATCCAGTGGGGAACCGAGGCTGATGATGAAGGCAGAGGAGTTACAGTTACTTCCGGGGGAATCTACATAACAGGTTCTACATACGGCAACCTTGGAGGAGACACTAAATTTGGAAAATCGGATATTTTCCTTACAAAAGTTAATCCTGCCGGTGAGAAGCTTTGGACACGGCAGCTGGGGACAGAAGAACCCGAATGGGGAAAAGACATAACCTCCGACATTGACAGTCTTTATATAACGGGATTTACCATGGGTAAACTGGGCGGAATAGAAGCATACGGATATGATGACAGTTTTTTAATCAAATACGATCTTGAAGGCAAGATGCTTTGGCTCAAACAGTGGGGGACATCAGGTAATGATGAGGGAAATAGTGTTGCTTTAGATTCTTCCGGGGTGTATGTGTGCGGTCGTTCAAACGGCAATTTGTTCGAGGCGAAGCGAATTGGCAAGGATGATGCATTTTTAGTAAAGTTTGATATGGAAGGTAACCAATTATGGACAAATATCGAAGGGACAAGAACAAATGACAGTGCACGTGGAGTAACTGTTAACTCCAATGGCAAAGTATGTATAACCGGAGTAACCGGGGGTACTCTGAATAACAAAAGGAAGTACGGTACACCAGACATTTTTCTTACCCTGTATGATCCCCGGGGGAAAAAAGAGGTGGAAAAGCAGTTTGAGACAGGAGGATTTGATTTTCCTTGGTCAGCTGCATTTTACAAAAGGGATCTATACATTACAGGAGACACATCTTTTGGACTTGATGGTAAAAAGAATGAAAATGATAATAGGGATATTTTTATCTTTAAATTAAGGCTGTAGACTTAGAAATTTGGTTTGACAGTTTATGTAAGGATATACTTATTATGATCAATCAATACAAACAACGCAGCTCCCCGGCACGTATGGTATCTAAACGGAAGACTGCTGCTTCAACCCGCTTTGCATTATCCACAAAATGATTTGGATAAGTTATTAGGAAATTATTCATTTCTTCTGCTTTTTCCGGAAATTCAACCAAATACCTGGGAATTATATAATCTTTATAATAGGATTCAACATTCTCAACTTTCTGCTGCATTAAATAGGCCTGAAACTCATTTACAACAAGATAAGCATCTTCAATTTCATAATGTTTCCAATCCAGGAAATTGTACCAAAACTGCTTTTCAGGTTCATCCAGACTGTCCCACACTTTCTGAACTTCCGGTTCATAGCGTGAATCAGAGAAATAAATACCATGATATCCCTCATGAGTTATAAAAAGATGCCTCAAACGGGGTGAGGACTCCATAGTAAATGATAAAATCCCCCCGGAATCATGCGAATACCCATTCTCAGATTTATGAATGATCTTGTTATTTATAAGAATATCTCTTAACTCATACTCTTCAGGATTAAGAGTAAAATTCTGTTTTTCAGTAACAGTAAAAAACTCAGCAAGATCTTTTGCCCTATAGTCATGTGCGTTCCAGCCATGGAGGCCGGAAAGAACTTTGTTATTTAGAAGTTGTCCTTTAAAACCATCTTTTTCAAGAAAAAAAGTTATTCTTTTTAAAAAAGCCGACTGCAAGGAATAGTCTTTAAAATCCAGAATAAGGATATCAGGAAAAAGGTTCCATGAAAATATTTCCATGTCACTTCTTCTCCAGACAGCCTGCTTATAATTTAAAATAGTACCAATATCTGCCGGAATAGGACTATAGTCCGGGGATACCATAGTAGAAAATGGTGTAATTGCTATTTCCCTGACCTTAAAATTGGAACCAATATTTTTTACAGATAGACCAGTAGGTATAAAATCGAGGGACTTAGAATAAAAATACAACTCTGTTCCTCCTTTCCTGGGAAAAAGTCCAAAACTTTTACTGTGATTATCTGAAAAAATTTCGATTTCCGGTTCTGTTTCCCCATCACCTGAATAATCATAGGATAAAGAGACCCGAACCTGGTTAAAACCATTATTCGAATCCATTGAAAGAGTAGTAAATGAATAGGTATTAGGTTTTTCTATACTAAAACCCTTTCTAATAACCGGAATCGTAAAACCATTATCATTTACAAGTGAAAACCCTGTATTTAATGGCTCAACACCAGCCTGATAAATTTGGAAACTTCCATTATCCTTTCCTGGGATATTTGATCTAATCCGGAATGAACTTATTTCAGATCCTACTAATACAGGTATTTGGTATCTTAATATACTGCGAGAAACAGGAAGATCAAACTCTTTAACAGTTCCATCCTTAAAAAAAAGATCCAGAACCGTAGAAAAAAGAGATGAATACTGAATATAAAAAGCATCTTTCTGATTAACAATTCTGCAGGGAATTTTTAAACTATACAGTGGTGTAGAGTAAATATTATTCAGAAGAATCATATGACCTTCCTGTAAATTCTTTACTCCCGGCTTTTCAATAAGTCTTTTCTCTATTCCATACCCATTAAAAGATAAAGAATCGGTATTACTAAGACAGGAAAAAGAAAAAAAACTTAAAAGAATAATAATAATTAATAAAGGTAAATAAGGCTTTTGGTTAATAATTTTGCGACCTCTCTTTTTCTTGAAGGTGGGAATTCTGGATTTTCCCCGATTAAACTGTCAAATCGACCTATAAAATTCTCAGGTATTTTATCCAATTTTAAAATCTGATCGAAAAGCCTTCTTCTTGAAGGCTCAAATTTATGATTTACTGCAAACATAAAACTACAAAGACTCTTTATATAACCGGATAATGAAACTATATAAAACAAACTATCATTATTAAGAGAAGCTGAACTGAGATCTACAAGGAAATGTTCCAAAGATCGAAACGATGAATTCCTGACAGCACTCCAAAAAGCTTCAGGCAATTTAATAAGTTTAGCTCTTATTCCAACTATCCAATCACTGCTCTGATACATAATTATTCCATTCTGAAGTCTATAAAACATATATGTGCCATTATCATGGAATGCCCACATGTTTCCTTCTTTGTCATCCATTATGGAATCAATCCTCTCCTTTTTTTTATACTCAATCCGAATAGGAAGATCTTCAATAAAAAATCTGTCCTTCATATTGATATATGAAGACTCAAAAGCCCCGACATCCTCAAATAGCTTTCGTCTTTCAGATGCAGCTGGAAAAGCTCCGTCATAATAAACATCCATACTAAGGAAAAAATAAGGGTTAACTACATCAATTTCGGCAGACTCATTTAATAAAATACTGTCAACCACTGGAATATTTTTTAATATTTCAGTTATTGACCTGGAAATACGTTCAACCTTTATTTTCATTCTAATCCCCTTCTTATAACGAGACTATCATGAGAGAAGACAAACTGCAATAAATTGAGAGTACTCTATTAAAAAAATATAAATTATGTCATTATCCGGCTATGGAACATTTTTTATTGGCAATTATTCCTTCAGAAGATATAGTTATTAAAATTAGAAATTTAAGAACATCTTTTTTTAAAGAATTTGGCTTAATTTCTTCCCGATGTCTCCCCGTAATGATTCCCGTTGCATTTTCTGTGAAAGCAATTAATAAATCTTTATTTTCGGATATTCAATTAACAAAACCTTTAACAACTTCAAATGAGGCTTTGGTCGAACAACAAAATATATTCCTAAAGATCACACAGACAGATATTATAGATAGGATTGTGGAAACCCTAAGTTCGTATGAAAAAAAAGGATTTATTAGCACTGGCAAAGGTTTTTATATAGGAACAAATGAGAATAGTTTAAATAACCAGGAAATACTAAACCATATAACCGTTAAATCTAAAAATATACTTAAATGGAAAAAAAATAATTTAAAATTAATAAAAATCAAAACTAATAACAAAAACTGGTGGGAAAGTATTACATGGGAAACTATATGGAGTTTGAAACTAAAAAATAATTATTATTTATAAATAACTGTTCGATTCCTCCCGGATGCCTTAGCTTCATACATTGCCTTATCTGCAGCATCATTAATCTCAGCCGGGGTTTTACATTCTGCAAAAGAAGCTATTCCACAGGAAAATGTAATAAAAAATTCATTTTCATCAGATTTATGCTTTACTAAAGCAAAATTTTTCCTTACTTCCTCCATTACCTTGAAAGCATTTTCCTCATCAGTATTAATTAGAATTACACCGAATTCTTCGCCACCATACCGGCCAATAATATCAGTTTTTCTAAGACGATCCTGCAGCATTCGGGAAAGGCTTTTTAGTACCAGATCACCTGCAAGATGGCCATAGGTATCATTTACATTTTTAAAGTGATCTGCATCTATCATTGCATAGCTCAAACAACCACCGCTTCGTTTAACACGCAATAATTCAACTGCAATTCTTTCTTTTAAATTAGCATGATTAAGTAATCCTGTAAGAGAATCCCTTTCCATAAGAAAACGGAGATTTCTGTTCCTGGCAGCTTTTGCATTTATTCGTATTGTTAGATTATCCGGTCTGATGGGTTTTGTAAGGAAATCATCCGCTCCGGATCTCATAGCCTCCAACTGTTTTTCTTCGGATTTTTCTGCAGATAGAAAAATAATCGGTATAGTAAGAAAAGATTCATGCTGTCTGATGATTGATGCCAGTTCAAGACCGTCACAAGCGGGCATATACATATCCATAATAATAATTTCAGGTTTTGACTCTACAAGAACTTCAATCACCCTTTTGGGGTCAGATGCTACAGAGGTAATCATTCCCGCCTGCTGTAAAACCATAGCATAATAGGATATCTGCTCAGGATCATCGTCTATTAGGAGAACATGGTAGGGAGGATGATGAGTTTTTGATGTTAATTTGTCAATTTTATCTACCAGAATGCCGGTATCTATTGGCATTACAAAAAAAGCATCCCCTCCGGATTGTACTGTTTTAAGTCTAATATCAAAATCACCATGATCAGCCACATATATAAACGAAAGAAATTGAATATGTCTTTTCTTAATTTCAAGTAATTTTTTCCCTGCTGTTTCATCCTTTAAAATTAATGCTGAATTGATAATAACAAGACTGCAAATATCTTTTTTTAGGAAGTCTTTAAGTTCTGAAATAGAAAATAAAGCCTTTATCTGGAATCCAAATATCTCCATCTGATTAGAAATTTCAGAAAGAAATGAATCATCTCTGACAGACAAGTAGACTAATATATTTCTGTTATGACGTTTTAAATTACTATCAACACTAATTTTATTACTTTCAGAAATCAATAAATCGGATAACTCTTCCAATTCTTCAAGTTCTTCCGGTGTTTCTTTAGGTTTGCATATATTTTCAATTACTGACATGGAAATATCAAAATTCTCCCAATCAAACAAACTACAATCTGTATTCTTCTCCAAAAAAGCACTCAGGACTTCTTCAAGTTTTTTTGCTTTTTCGGACAAATTATCAAACCCAAATGTAGCACCGGATCCCGCAAGCTTATGAAGAGAATTTTTAAGTATAATCAAGTGTTTGATAGTTTCACGGGATTTTGCATTTTTGACATCTTTAGCTAGATTATCAAATCGTGCAGGCAGCTGTCTGACATAGTCTTCCGTCATAGCTGCTATTTTAGCTTTTATCCCTTCTGACAGATTACTCAATCCATCCTCCATTTTTTAATAATTGAATAATAAAGTAAAATAAAATAATATGTCAAGGAGTATTTGTTTCTTATTGTTGAAAGATATATATGGCTACTGTAATATATAAGTATGAATCAGAATAAAGACATAACACCAAGTATGGAAGATTACCTGGAATCAATCCTTAAATTGGAAATAATCAACATCCAGGCAAAAATAAAAGATATTGCAGTAGATCTGGATGTACAAATGCCTTCTGTAATAGGTGCATTAAAAACACTAAGAGGAAAAGGTCTTGTATTGTATGAGAAAAATTCCAGCCTTGAGTTAACTGATAAAGGAAAAATAATTGCAGTTTCTGTTAAAGACAGACATGAAAAAATTGCTATATTCCTACAGGATATATTACTGTTCCCGGAAAAGGAAGCACAGGCAACAGCATGCAGAATTGAGCATGTAATAAACCCTGAAACTGCAAAACAGTTAAGTAATTTAACAAATTACCTGAAATCAGATGTAATTGATAAAATAATGTCACTTAATCAATGGAGAGAAATTATTATTGGTAACTAGATATTATTTCTGCATAAAGAACTTAAAATGCATTTTTTACAGGAAGGATTTCTAGATGTACAGCATGTTCTCCCATGAATATTTACTACCATTGAAAAATCTGTCTGAATTGTTTTATCTGTAATTTGTAATAGATCACTTTCAATAACAACCGGATTGGATGCACTTGTTAATCCCAACCTTTTTACAACTCTTGAAAAATGAGTATCAACAATTATTGCCGGTTTATTAAAACAATGAGCTCTTATTACATTTGCACTCTTTCTGCCTACTCCTGGAAGAGTAAGAAGATCTTCCATTGACTCAGGAACAATGGAATTATATTTTAATGATACTACCTTTGCTGCTCCAATAATATTACGGGTTTTAACCTTATAAAACCCGGTCGGCCTTATTATTTTTTCAACTTCTTCAACCTTAGCCGATTGAAGTTCCTCAGGATGCGGATATTGTAAAAATAACTCCGGAGTAACTTTATTCACCTGAGCATCTGTAGTCTGAGCAGATAAAATAACTGCAACCATTAACTGATATGGAGATTTATAATCCAGAAATGTAACTGCATTCGGATATAAATTATGAAGCAGCTTATAAATTTCTATTACATGATGTGATTTATCCATACATAATTGTAACAAAATTTCTTAATTTAACAAAGGGAACCTCTTTAAGTACTTGACCTTGAATTGCCAAAACGGATATATTAGCCTTCATTGACGGGATGTGGCCCAGTGGCTAGGGCACCTGGTTTGGGACCAGGGGATCGGAGGTTCGAATCCTCTCATCCCGATAACGAGTCGTACCGCAGGCACGAAGTTTTGAGGAACGATCTTGAGCAGTTTTTTATGCGTCCATAGCTCAGCTGGATAGAGCAACGGCCTTCTAAGCCGTAGGTCACAGGTTCGAATCCTGTTGGACGTACTTTTAAATCATTACTATACAATAATTCGCAGCATTTACCATATGTTCAAAATAGTTTTTAGTTGCTAATTGTTCACCAATGTCTATTTTTTTACCTTTCTACTTCAAATAAAAGTTACAGAAGGTCTATTTTTCAAGAAAAAATCTCTACCGAAAATTTTCAAACCTTGCATACTTTGTAAGAAATAGAATAGGACTTGAACAGATACTGAAAAACTACGTATCAAAGAATTACAGACCAGACAAATAGGTACATTAATATATTCTGGTAGATAATAATCTTTCCTCAAAGCTTCCTCACTACCTATTTTACCATTTACTATCTTCCTGCTCATCCGGCAAGTTTATTAAATTAAAATGAGTAAGGCTCTCTCTTATTATTGATATATTTGTACGTAATTTTGCAGAAGGAGTGAAAGGCGTTATTCCTCCGGATAATCTTATTAAACAGTACTCTATTGCCATTTTTCTAAAAGATATCCAATCCACATAATCTTCAATAAGTTTGTACAGTTTTCTTAATTCTGCATATTTATCCAGAATAGTTTCAATAAGTTCAGTATTTTTATAGCTGGTTGTGTGATAGCCGCCGTTTTTTTCAAAATTCCTATATGAAAATATTCTTCCTATAACAGGCTATTACCACCAACATAGGAAGAATATTTGAAATTTATTGGTAGAGAAAATGAACTCAAAGCTTTATCAGATTTAAAGTCGAAATCCAATGCAATTGCAGTCATATATGGAAGGCGCCGTATAGGAAAAAGCTTTCTTATTCAGGAATTCCTAAAAGAATCAAAAGCTCTATACTTTGAAGGACTGGAAGGTCAATCTAAAAAACAGCAGCTAAAAAATTTCATTCTACAATTGAACCATCAAACGAACAATAAGTTCCCTCCTGTTAAAAGCTGGTCTGAAGCCTTTCTTTTTCTGGGAAAAGTGTTAAAAAATGATTCTGCATGGATAGTACTCGATGAATTTCAATGGATGGCAAACTATGGATCCGAGATTGTTTCAGAACTCAAAATGGTTTGGGATCAATACTTATCCCGTATTCCCAAGGTTTCACTTATTCTTTGCGGATCAATAGCATCTTTTATGACATCCCAGGTAGTTAAATCAAAATCTATGTATGGCCGTACAGACAAAATTATCCATTTAAAGGAATTCAGTCTAAGTGAAAGCAGAAAAATGCTCCCTTCTTACCGTATTAATGAATTACTTGATGCCCAAATGATATTTGGAGGAATTCCCAAATACCTTGAACTAATACAGGGCTTTCCATCCCTTTATACAGCAATCGATGAGCTGGCATTAAGACAAAATGGATATTTTGTTGATGAATTTGATCGCATTTTTGTGAGTCATTTTGAGCGGAATGAAAATTACATTAAAATTATCACTCTCCTTGCACAACATCTCTATGGCCTTTTTCGAAAAGACATAATTAACAAAAGTGGTATTGATGCAGGAGGAGGATTATCAAAACAACTGGATAATCTTGAATCTGCAGGTTTTATAAGTATAGTTTACCCCATTGATAAATCAAAAAATACACGTATTTTGAAATATTACAAAAAATCTATCCCAGGCATACAATTCAGCCTGTTCTAATATACGATGGTAAAATTTCTAAAGATTTGGTTAATTCACCTTATATTTACAGGAAAATAGATGCCACAGAATTGATATGATATTTTAAAATTCACAGAATAGATAATTCCGTAGAGACGCGATTAATCGCGTCTCTACGGTGGAACCCCTATGCGTTATAAGTACTCGAAGAAACGTCCCCACCAGTACCAGTCCAGTTTGTATGAAAAAATTCCCCTCTTGGTTTATCCACTCTTTCATAAGTATGAGCACCAAAATAATCCCTTTGTGCCTGGAGCAGATTTGCAGGGAGCCTGTCATTTCTATATCCATCAAAAAATGAAAGAGCTGTAGACATTGCAGGAACAGGTATTCCCAACTCAACAGCTTTAATAACAACTCTTCTCCACGAGGCTTGTGCATTCTCCACAATCTTCAAAAAATAATCATCCAGAAGAAGGTTTTTTAAGTCCGGAGTTTTATCAAAAGCTTCCTTTATTTTACCAAGAAAAACACTTCTTATAATACAACCCCCTCTCCACATAAGAGCTATCCCACCGTAATTAAGGTTCCAGCTATTTTCTTTTGCAGCTTCCCTCATTAACATAAATCCTTGTGCATAGGATACAAGCTTTGAGGCAAGGAGGGCTTGTTCAAGATCATCTATAAATTCTTTTTTATTCCCTGAGAATTCGGAAACTTCTCCTTTAATCATTTTAGAGGCTTCTACCCTTTCATCTTTTAGTGCAGACAAACATCTTGAAAATACTGCTTCCCCTATTAATGTTACAGGCATACCCATATCCAGAGCACTTATACCAGTCCATTTACCGGTACCCTTCTGTCCTGCTGTATCAAGTATTTTCTCAACTAAAGGAGAACCATCTGAATCTTTAGTTGCCATTATATTTCTGGTAATTTCTATGAGATAGGAATCCAGAGGGCCGTCATTCCATTTGGAAAAGACATCGTGCATTTCATCTGCATTTAATCCTAAACCGGATTTCATTAAATGATATGCTTCTGTAATTAGCTGCATATCACCATATTCAATTCCATTATGAACCATCTTCACATAGTGTCCGGCACCATTTTCGCCAACCCAATCACAGCAGGCTTCCCCGGATTCTGTTTTTGCAGAAATATCCTGAAGAATATCCTTAACAAGAGGCCATGCTTTCAGAGACCCCCCGGGCATTAAAGAAGGTCCTATCCTGGCTCCCTCTTCACCACCGGAAACTCCAGTACCAATAAACAACAAGCCCTTTGATTCAAGATCCTTTGTCCGTCTGTTTGTATCAGGAAAATGAGAATTTCCCCCGTCAATTATTATATCTCCCTTTTCTAAAAGGGGAACTAGCTGATCTATAAACTTATCTACAACCTCTCCTGCTTTTACCATCATCATAATTTTCCTGGGAGATTTTAAAGTTTCAACAAATGAAGGAAGATCATGTGCACCGGTAATAGTTTCTCTACCGGAAGCCGGACCATTTAAAAAATCATCAACTTTTTTAGTAGTTCTATTGTATACCGCAACTGAATAACCATGATCATTCATATTCAAAACTAAATTCTGTCCCATTACCGCCAGGCCTATAAGGCCAATATCTGATTTTTCCATTTTTTCTCCCGTTTTATCTTTTAAAAAAATCTATTTATATGTGCCCACAAACCCAAAGCGGGGTTTGATATATAAAAAATTTCTTCACCATCAGGTAAAGTATTGTATCCCTCTTTTAATTTTTCAGGATCATATTTTTTCTGTATCTCAGATAGAGATCCATATTTAAAGTTTACACTTTCTATCTCTTCTTTGCTTAGATAACCAGGACAGTATGTTATGGAAAAACGATCTTCCGAACTACCATGAATTAAGTGGGCCGCTGCTCCAAGACTATCCTGAAGCTCCTTATTCTTATTAACAAACTCCAGAGTTTTCTCAGTACCAAAATAACCATATTTCCGAATAAGCCTGTCTATTTCAGGATCTTCCCCAAATTCCTTAACCCCAGGAGCAAGAACAATTAATTCTCCACCATCAGCAATGGCCATTCTTGTTCGGTAAATACTTTTGTTGCCAAGCCAGGTACTTCGAAATTCCTCAGGATCCAGATAAACAACAACCTTTTTAATAGGTTTCTCAAGCATCTTGAAATTTACTTTTAACGATAAATCAGATGCTGCCTGGAAACACTCATAATCATCACCAATAAATAACCCTCTGGTATTAAGCTCTCCATTTTCATCCATATCAATTACAGTTTGAATATATACAATGGGCAGATTCTGAGCAAATTTTTCACTTGCATAATTTAAAACAGCCCGAACAGGAGTATCAGCTCTTCCCATTAATCGTTCCATACCATAAACAGCACCTATATAATGGCTCTTATTAATACCTTCACGACCTCCGGTACCAACAAATATATTTTTATTATAATTAGCCATTCCCACAACTTCATGAGGTACAACCTGACCTATTGAAAGAATTAGATCAAAATTTCCATCCACAAGAAGAGAATTGACCTGTGCAGGCCAGTCAAAATCCAGTTTACCCTCTGTTTGCTCACTAATATAACTTCCAGGAACAGTTCCAAGAGTAGTCAGATCTTTTTTCCATTCATGTTCTCTAAAAAGAGAATGGGGTACACCTGGAAACATTTTGTTTATTTCCGATTCTGTCATAGGAGTGTGAGTTCCCAATGCCGGAAGGATATCTGTAAGAGATTCTCCCAAATAATTATATGCATAGGATGTAAGCTGTCCGGCTTTAGAATGGAAACGGGTAAAATCAGGAGGAATTACAAGGACTTTACCTATTCCCCTGTCTTTTTCCAATTTTTTTAAAGCTTCATAGATTCCAGCCTCAAGATCGCTATCTGTTAAGACGGAACTTTCACCGCCCTGTTTATAATACATCATGGTTTATCACTCCAATTATTGGTTTTGCCAGGGCGGCAGTTCAGGCAAATGAATAAAGAAATTATCTATCAGTTTTTTTTCATATTCTCCTGCAAAGGTACCATTAAAAAATCTGTCCAGCCCCTCTTTGTAAAAAAGCTCCCAGGATTTTTCTTCCTGTCCCGGAATTATCGGAAAATAAAGGGCATTATTATCTTTTGCAGCTTTAAGATCTCCAGGAGCATCCCCAACCATCAGAATTCTATCATCATTATACTTCCCTTTTGCAGCATAAAGGAAATGCTCTGTTTTAGTTCCCATCTCCTGACCGGCAATCATTTTCACATACTGGGATATATTGGACTCTTTCCATTCTCTTTCCAAAGTCTCGACAGGGGTTGAGGAAATTACAATGGAATCTGCTAATTTTTGAATTTTCTGTAAACTCTCTTTTACAAGAGGAAATGGAGGCACATTGCGTACAATTTTTTCTACTGTATTATTTACATCAATTGACCAATCATACAGCTGGGATAATTCTATACTGTCATTCTTATCAATAATTTTTTTTAAAGCAGGATTACCAAGTTTACTTTCAATTTTGATCCATTCCCGTAGTGCATCCATTCCAGGTATTTTTACATTACGCTGAATAACCTCTTCTCTTCCGGCCAATAGATCCAGAGAATGTATAACAGCACGAAATCTGTTTACACCTCTTGTTCTGGAATATAAATTTACAAACTCCCAGGTTTCTCTGGCATATTTTGAAACTGCCTGGAGATTGAAGTGATTAATATATGCCGGACAAAAACACTCCTTATGCTTGATCTCCATTGAATCAAAAACACATCCATCTGAGTCAATTCCAATAAAAAACTTTTTTTCCGCCTTCAATGCCTTTAGAGCTTCTTCCGGATTAATCATTTATTTCCCTTTGCTTCTGTTTATCATGATGATACGAAATTGTAGAGGCATTTTATATTTACGTCAAGCAATAATATTCAGGTAAATTTCTTTTTTCTGTGAAATATTGACAATACTGATCTTTGGTTATATTCTGTTTTACGAAAGGAAACGTAAGCATGAAACATATACCACGCCATGAAGAAATCCTAAAAATTCTAACACGTTTAAGAATAATTTCTGTTCATGAATTAACAACAAGGCTAAATGTCTCAGAAGTCACCATACGAAAAGATCTTAATACCCTTGAAGAAATGGGTTTTATACTCAGGTCTCACGGGAAAGCCAGTCTTGCGGAAGACAGCAGAACCCTGAGAACCCTTTCCACAAGAAAAACCATTAATACTGACGAAAAAAAAGGAATTGCCCGGCGTGCAAGCTCTCTGATCAAAGAGGGAGACACAATATATATTGATACCGGATCTACATGCAGATATCTGGCAGAATCAATTGACGATATTTCAATACGAGTAATTACAAACTCACTGGATGTAATGAATGTCCTTTCTGAAGAACCTGGAATATCACTTGTCTCCCTGGGAGGCAATTACAGGAAGGAAGCAGGCTCCTTCTTAGGCCCTATACCCATAGAAACCCTTAAGAATTTTCAAGTAGAGACCTGCTTCCTTGGAACCACCGGTATACTTTCCAGGGGAATATTTTCTGCACAAAATATTATGGAATCACAATTAAAACAGCAGGTTTTATCTGTATCAGAAAGAAGAATTATCCTGGGGGACAGCTCAAAACTGGGACGTAGTGCATTTTCTGTATTTGCCAGATCTTCTGATATAGATATTTTAATAACTGACTCAAAATTCAAGGCCTCTGAGGATCTTAGAAAACTTGGTATGGAAGTAATACTGTCTTAAATATAGATAAAAGGAGAATAGCTGTGAGCAACTTATTTAATTTAAAAGATGAAATTGTAATAATTACAGGTGGAACAGGAACAATTGGTAAAGCCTTCTCAAAAGCTTTACTGGATGCAGGTGCAAAAGTAATTCTTTGGAGTAGAGGAAAAACCATTCCTATCCAGGATAGTATTGATGAAATAAAATCAGAGATTCAGGATAAAAATAATATTTTTGGTTATTCTGTTGATGTTTCAGATAAAGACTCTGTAAAAAAAGGTTTGGAGTACACAGTAAAAGAGATTGGTATTCCAACAGTACTTATAAATGGAGCAGGAGGGAATAAAGGGAAATCATCTTTTATTGATGCAGACCTTGATGTATTTGAAGATGTATTAAAATTAAACCTTCTGGGAGGATTGATGATTCCTACCCAGATTATTGCATCATACTGGATGGAAAACAAAATTAAAGGTTCCATTATAAATGTTGCTTCTGCAGCTTCCTACATTCCTCTCTCAGGTGTATGGGCATACGATGCAGCAAAATCTGCAGTATTAAACTTAACAATGGGTGCTGCTAAAGAGTTTGCCCCATACGGAATTCGAGTAAACGGAATAGCACCCGGTTTCTTTATAGGACACCAAAACAGAGCTCTCTTATACAAAGACTATGATAATAGAAAACTTTCAGAAAGGGGCGAATCGATTATTAACCATACACCTTACAACAGATTTGGTGAAACAGAAGATCTATATGGTACAGTTGTATTTTTAGCATCGTCAAAGGCTTCCGGATTTATAACAGGAGTAACAATACCTGTTGATGGTGGCTATCTTATTGATAATATTTAGTAAGGAGAACTTTAATGAAAGAATTTATGGATGAAAATTTTTTATTACAGACAGAAACTGCTATACGGCTCTACCATGAGTATGCAAAAGAAATGCCTATATTCGACTATCACTGCCATCTCCCTTCCAGTGAGATAGCAGAAGATATGCACTATGAAAATCTATCACAGATTTGGTTGAATGGGGATCATTACAAATGGAGGGCAATGAGAACAAATGCTGTCCCTGAAAAATTAATTACAGGAAACGGATCAGATATTGAGAAATTTCATGCCTGGGCTGAAACAGTACCCTACACTATCGGAAACCCGCTTTACCATTGGACACACATGGAACTTCAACGATACTTCGGCATAACTGACCTTCTGTCTCCAAAAACAGCACAATATATTTATAGTAAAACAATGAACATCATACAGCAGGACGGTTTTAGTGTTAAATCACTCCTTAAAAAATCAAATGTCAATGTTGTATGTACTACAGATGATCCGATAGATACCCTGGAACACCACATTGCAATAAAAAGTGATAGTAATTTTAAAACAAAGGTACTTCCTACATTCCGTCCCGACAAGGCAATGGCCTTTGAGAATACCCCGGAATTTATTAAATATATAGAAAAATTAGTTATAGTATCGGGAATAAAAATAACAGACTATGACTCATACCTTGATGCATTAAAAAACAGACACAGTTTTTTTCATAATCTTGGATGCAGAATATCTGACCATGCTTTAATTCTTCCTGTATTCTCATCATCAGACAAAAAGAACATAGATAAACTCTTTCAAAATATTCTTAATGGAAAAACCCTGAACCAGGAAGAAATTACTCAACTTAAAACTGCGGTACTACAGGAAGTAGCAAAAATGAATTCGACAGCTGGATGGACTATGCAGATACACTTTGGCGCTATGCGTAACAATAATTCCAGAATGTATAAAATACTGGGCCCTGATACAGGTTTCGATTCCATTGCGGATGGAGACGTTGCAGAACCCTTAAGCAGATTTCTGGATAGTCTGGATAAAGAGGATAAACTGCCCAAAACTATTATTTACTCTCTTAATCCCAGGGATAACTATTTAATTGGAACCATGATTGGTAACTTTCAGAGTGGGGATACTCCAGGAAAAATTCAGTTTGGTTCCGGCTGGTGGTTTAATGACCAGAAGGAAGGAATGGAACTGCAGATAAATGCTCTTGCCAATCTTGGATTACTATCAAGATTTGTGGGAATGCTTACAGATTCACGAAGTTTTCTATCCTTTCCGAGACACGAGTACTTTAGAAGAATACTCTGCAACACAATCGGAAATTGGGTGGAAAATGGTGAAGCACCGGAAGATTATAACCTGCTGGGGAAGATGGTAGAAAATATCAGTTACAATAATGCCGTAAATTATTTCGGTATAAATTTAGATTAATAGAGGAACAAATGTTAACACTTGGAAAATACTCAATCGGGACCGGAGACAGATTTGGAAAACAGGCAGGAGCACAACTGGAATCTGTAATAAAAGCTGGAAAATCCGGTAAAGAAATATCAATTATTTGGAATAAATCCTACAGAGAACATGCAATAATACACACAGATCCTGCTTCTGTCAAAATTGCTGCAGATAGAGCTGTTAAATCAGCAGACTGGAAAGGCAGCTATTACGTGGATGCTGATCACATTGGTCTTAAAACAGTAGATCTGTTTATGGATTCCTCTGATTTTTTTACTCTGGATGTAGCAGATTTTATTGGAGAAAAGGCTGCTAAAGAAGAAGTAAGTAAATTTGTACAGGATAATTTACTTTACTCTGGAAAACTGGATATTCCCGGAATAGAAAAATCACTAAATATTAATGAAGAAAATATACGCAAAACAGCAGAAAGATATCTCTTTGCTGTAAAGGAAGCAGGGAAAATTTATCGGCATATTGAGGCTAAAAAGGGAAAGGGGAATTTTATTACCGAGGTCTCTATGGATGAGACTGAACAGCCCCAAAGCCCGGAAGAGCTATTGTTTATACTCTCTGCAATTGCAAAAGAAGGAATTCCAATCCAGACAATTGCCCCTAAATTTACCGGCCGGTTTAATAAAGGAGTAGACTATGTTGGAGATCTTAAAAAGTTTGATATAGAGTTCAATGATGATATCTGCATAATTGCATGGTCTGTAAAAAAATTCGATCTTCCTGCAAACCTGAAACTGAGCGTACATTCAGGAAGTGACAAGTTTTCAATTTACCCATCAATTCGAAAAAATATACGTAAGTATAATGCAGGAGTCCACGTGAAGACAGCAGGAACAACCTGGCTTGAAGAGCTTATTGGACTTGCAGAATCAGGATCAAATGGCCTTGAAATTGCAAAAGAAGTATACATTTCGGCTCTTAACAGGTATGAAGAACTGGCAGAACCATACGCAACAGTAATTGATATTGATAAAACAAAACTTCCATCTGCCGGCGAAGTTAATTCCTGGACAGGTGAACAATATGCAGCGGCTCTGCGGCATAACCAGAATAATCCTGCATACAATATGCATCTAAGACAGCTGCTTCATGTAGGATACAAGATTGCATCAGAAATGGGAGACAGGTATCTTGATGCTTTGGTTAAAAATTCTGAAATTGTTGGAAAAAATGTAACAGAGAACCTGTATGAAAGGCATATTAAACCATTGTTTATGGATTGATAAGATAAAGCCCTTCATAATCAGTATTCTGTATGTTTATACTTTAATTGTTTTATCCTAATGTAGCTTTAGTCGCTCCTGTGGAAATTCCACCATCTACCAATATGCACTGACCGGTTATATATTCACTTGCATCAGATGCAAGAAAAACAATTGTTCCATCTAAATCATTTGGTCGTCCGGAACGTTTTAAGGGGATACGATCCTTTAAATATTCCACCCATGATTCATCTTCGTAAAGCTCCTTATTCTGTTCTGTTTTGAACCAGCCGGGCGCCAGACAGTTGACAGTAATACCATCAGCTCCCCATTCATCCGCAAGACTCATAGTCATTTGTTTTATTCCTCCGCGACTGGCACAATAAGGGGTGATTCCGGCATATCCAAAAACACTGGTTACAGATCCAACATTAATGATATGTCCGTATTTGGATGGAAGCATTTTTTTTGCCGTTGCCTGGGCTACAAAGAATGGACCTCTTAGATTGGTATCAAGGATTGTATTCCAGTCCTCCCAGGTAATCTCAACAGCAGGTTTTCTAATATATGGATACTGAAAGTTGATATCTTATTTTAATTGAAACGTATTAATCAATTTTTTGTAAATCAGAACTTAACTCCCAATCATAAGCATTCAAATTCTTTTCCAGCATATCCGGGATAGAAGTACTGAACATTAATTTGATTTCTATCTTCCTAAGACTATATCTATTCCCGAGAATATGAGTTCAATTTTAACCGAAAAGAGCTTCCCTACCAGTTCTGCTAGCACATTTCTATCAAGTGTAATTATTTGAGATACATTAGCTACAGAATCCTTTGGCAATCCTGTTATTGTTGATGATAGAAACACATTCCCGGGTGCATCCGACCACTGCATATTACTTGTTAAAGGAACACAAATCACTGTAGCAATCCTACTTCGGTTTATAGAATCTCCCTGTATTACTATTACAGGTCTGCGATAACCCGATTCTAAACCAGTTGGTTCAGAAAGATCAGCCCACCAAATATCCCCCCGACTAATTGTCACCATGGTTCGCGGGAAAGGATCTTCAGCGCTGCACCATTAGCAAATTCGACATCCTGCTCCTCCAAACTATCACAAACACTATTCATTGTACTAGTAATATTGTCAGCTGCATGACGTGCCAGATACTCTTTAATTGCCGCAACATAGAGCTGGCTGCCGTGACTGCTGAACATTACGAGCGAACTGTTCAGCATCTTCAAATACAGAAAGAGGAAGGGATATAGCAGTTTTCATACTAAAAGTATAACTAATAATTTTAAAAATATCAATTTATTAAATATGTAATTAGAGCATGAACTTCAGGGTCAGCTTTAGACTTTTCATAAGCATTATATACACCAATTCCATTTCCTTTTCGGGTACCTGGAGTAAAATAAAGTATTATTACATTAAATGTTTCCAGAACTGCAAATAGGGCAATTGCAATAGATAGTCATAAAAAAACTCCTGTCTTAAAGATAATCTGGTATATTTTCAACTGTTATTGCTTTAATTCCAATTGTAAGGGCAGCAGATAATTGTCTTTTATCATTTGTCAGAAAAGTATCACAATTTAGTAAATCAGCAGACGCGACATGAATAATATCAAGAGAACGAGCACCAACCACAGAACTGCTGTGCTTCGATATTTTTATTGACTCAAGCAGGACACCAGACCAATCAGGAGTTACCACTTCTAAAATACCTGCAATTTTGTCTTTTTCAAGAACATCCCGCAAATCATTAAAATTTTCCTCGGAAATTTCGTTTCTAAAAACTTTTAAAGCAAATACATTTGTTATTTCCAATTCATGAAATTGCGTAAAGAGAATAGGTTGTTTCTGTTTTTTTATCCATTCTGCAAATATTCTACTTTCCGGTTCAGGATAATATAATTTTACCAATACACTGCTGTCTATATACAGTTTCAAAGGCGGTCTTCCCTGTCATCCAGAATAACCCGGGAAGGGTTCTTACCTTTTATTTCTCCAAACATCTTTTCAGCTCTTTCATAAAAGGAAGGCCAATCATCATTTTCAGTATCATATACGGGTACAATTTTCGCAATAATTTTGTTTCTTCTTGTTAGAAAAACTTTTTCACCCTGTTCAACAAATTTTAATACGAAATTAAGATTATGCTGTACTTCTGCAACACTCGCTTTCTTCATGCGTTAAATATAACGCATATTTTGCAATTTGTCAATTTAGAAACACCTGCATCCAGTAGAACCTTCCCGTAAAGCATCTGTTTTTTTCTATTAATTACTCCAACCAGGGGTTCAAAAGCATAGCTGAACCGGTTGTTCTTCCACTGGGGTTTCTTTCTTTTCTTAAATTCCTAAATTAAACAGTTGTAAAATCTGTATCCCAAATCGTCTAATCGTAGAGTTACAGTTTTTGGCATAATTAAAACACCTCCTGTACTGTTTAGATTCTCTCCGTGTAGCTTTCCGTACAGATATAAGCCGTATAATATCATCTTCTATCACTGTGTGAACCACTATCAAAATTCTAAGTGATGAAGATATCCCAAGTAATAAATATCTATTTTCATCAATTGAATGGTCTGGGTCATGTTTTAATCGTGCATATTCATCTATAAATACCGACTTGGTTTCTTCAAAACTAATGCCATGTTTAGCTTTATTTAATTTTGATTTTTTGTTATCTTCGGATTATCTTAGTAGTCTCTGTAATAAAATATCCTCTATGTTCCTTCTTCCATCAATAACTGCCATTATATAAACAACATTATTTTCAATCTTATACATCAATCTCCAGGGAGAAATAATAAGTTCCTTAAATTTTGTAATATTATGTTTTAATAGTTCCGGTATTACTCTGCCTTGATCTGAAAATAAAACTAACGGTTTGGCTGTTTCTTTTATTTTTTCATATTTTTGTATTGCAATTTCTATTGAATCTTGTGCAATGTATTCTATTATTTCATTTAAATCTTTTTTTGCTGTATCGGTCCAGATTACATCACGTTTTTTCATTATTGGTACTCATTTATCTCAATATTATTATCCATTTGATTTTTTTAATTCAGATAATTTTTCATCTAGTTCCGAAAAGACACTTTCCTGAGTATGCAACTTATTCTCATCAATATTTTTTTCACTCTGTGAAAGGATTTTAAGAATACCTAAACTATTTTTCATGGACTGATATGACTCAGTATCTAATAAAACAGCTTTTGATTCTCCATTTTGTGTTATAATTATAGGGTTGTGTGTATCATTTACCCTTCTCAACATATCCGCGGCATTTGTTTTAATATATGAGATAGGCCTTATATCATCTTTCAAATTCATTAATACTTCTCCAGTATTTATATAGTACCTTATTTAGACTGACATATCAACTTATTCTTCCTAAATTCTTAAATATCTTGCTTCCATTGGGATTTATTCAAACCCCGGAATTAATCTACTACCAGAGGTTTCTTTCTTCCTACATTTTAATCATATTCTTTGCTTTACAGACTCACAATTACTTTTTCTCAAATTCTTTTATCACAAGTCCTTTACTCTGTAACTCTCACCGATCTTAAGTGGAAGCTGAAATCCCTACTATCCGAAATGGGGTAGTTTGTACTTCATAAAGAGCCAGGTACAGTATAGAGCTACAATGGTTTCCTTATTAAAGAGGTCTATATTGAAACCAATCCTT
>Ga0190306_1000226_pt1 | contig 21678 bp, 18 predicted proteins | sample 48700734_MG_FD_161657 | JGI IMG/M metagenome (GOLD analysis project Ga0190306, IMG submission 161657) | Hydrothermal vent sediment bacterial communities from Southern Trench, Guaymas Basin, Mexico - 4870-07-3-4_MG | ecosystem: Environmental > Aquatic > Marine > Hydrothermal vents > Sediment ... | reverse complement strand
AATTTATAAATTTTCAACCTCCGACCCCGGAGGGGTGGAGGATTTTTTTCAGGTATTTACCTGTGTAGGATTTTCTTGATTTTGCTACCTCCTCTGGTGTGCCTGTTGCCACAATCTCTCCACCCCTGTCTCCACCCTCGGGACCAAGGTCTATGATGTAGTCTGCTGACTTAACAACATCAAGGTTGTGCTCTATAACAACAACCGTGTTTCCCCTGTCCACCAGTCTCTGGAGAACATCAAGTAGAAGCCTCACATCCTCAAAATGCAGACCTGTGGTGGGCTCATCAAGTATGTAAAGTGTCCTTCCTGTTGCGGTCTTTGAAAGTTCCCTTGCAAGTTTCACCCTCTGAGCCTCTCCTCCTGAGAGTGTTGGTGCAGGTTGGCCAAGTTTTATGTAACCAAGACCAACATCGTGTAAAAGCTGGAGTTTTCTCTTTATTGGTGGTATGTTCTTGAAGAATTCAAGTGCCTCATCAACACTCATCTCAAGCACATCCGAGATATTCTTTCCGTGATACTTCACCTCAAGGGTTTCCCTGTTGAACCTTTTTCCACCACACACCTCACAGGTGATGTAAACATCTGGTAAAAAGTGCATCTCAACCCTTATTATCCCCTGGCCCTCACATCTCTCACACCTGCCTCCACGAACATTGAAGGAGAACCTTCCCGGTTTATATCCCCTTATCCTTGCCTCCGGCAGGTTTGCAAAGAATTCCCTGATAGGGGTGTATGCACCTGTGTATGTCGCTGGATTAGACCTTGGGGTTCTTCCTATGGGGCTCTGGTCTATGTTTATCACCTTGTCTATATGTTCAATCCCCTCTATACTGTCATGCTCAAGTGGAATATGCCTTGAACCATAGAATTTCCTTGCAAGTGCCCTGTAGAGGATGTCAAGTAAAAGGGTGCTCTTTCCCGAACCTGAAACACCTGTGATACATACAAAGAGACCCAATGGTATTTTCACATCTATGTTTTTCAGGTTGTTCCCCCGCGCTCCCTTTATTTCTATATATCTACCATCTGGTCTCCTTCTCCTTGAAGGAACAGGAATCTCTCTCCTTCCAGAAAGATAGGCTCCTGTTAATGATTTTTTATTCTTCTTTATCTCCTCCGGTGTCCCTGTTGCTACCACCCTTCCACCCTTCTCCCCTGCACCAGGTCCAAGGTCTATCACCCAATCTGCACTCTCAATTGTTTCAGGGTCGTGTTCAACAACAATAACTGTATTACCCGCATCCCTGAGACCTTTCAGTGTAGCGATAAGCCTTGCTATATCCCGTGGATGCAATCCAATGGATGGTTCGTCAAGTATGTAAATAATACCAATGAGACCAGAACCAATCTGTGTAGCAAGGTGAACCCTCTGTGCCTCACCACCTGCAAGGGTCTCTGATGGTCTATCAAGTGTAAGGTAATCAAGCCCTACATCCTCAAGGAACTTCAATCTTTTTACAATCTCCTTAACGAGTTCCTTTGCAATGATTCTTTCATTTTTGTCAAGTTTAAGGTTCTCAAAGAACTCCCGTGCCCTGCTCACATTCATTCCAACAACATCACCTATACTCTTTCCATTCACCAGCACGTGGAGCGCCTCTTTCTTTAACCTCTTTCCACCACACCCAGGGCATGGATGGATTGCCATGTACTTCTCTATCTCAAACTTAATCCAGTCAGATTCTGTCTCCTCGTATCTCCTCAAAAGATACTCATTCAATCCAGCAAAACGGCCATCACCATAAAACAATGCATGCTTAAAGTCTTCAGGGAGTTCATTAAATGGAGTATAAAGGTTCACCCTGTATCTGTTTGACAGGCTTTTAATAGCATAGTAAAGTTTACCCCCTGCCTCACCGAGGAAACCTATGGCCCCCTCCATTATAGATAGGTTTGGGTCAGGAACAAGGAGTTCAGGGTCTATCTCCATTCTAACACCCAGCCCACCACACACAGGACAGGCTCCATATGGAGAGTTGAAGGAGAAGAATCTTGGAGTGATATCAGGATAACTGATGCCGCATTTCACACAGGCAAGTTTTTCACTGTAAATACTGGAGTTCCCCTCCATATCCATTATCCTCACCTTACCATTCCCAAGGCTCAATGCGGTTTCTATGGATTGTGTAAGCCTTGAAACAACACCCTCTTTAACAACAAGCCTGTCCACAACCACATCAATCGTATGCTTTTTGTTCTTCTCAAGTTCTGGTATATCCTCATCAATATCAACCATCCTTCCGTCAACCACCGCCCTTATATACCCACTCTTCAAGAGCCTTGTAAACAGGTCCTTGTGTGTTCCCTTCCTACCCTCAACAGCAGGCGCAAGTATCATTATTCTTTTCCCATCCCACTCCTTCAGAACACTCTGGACTATCTCATCAAGTGTTCTTGCTGTGATTGGCTCACCACAGTTATAACAATAGGGCTTCCCCAACCTTGCGAAGAAAACCCTGAGATAGTCATAGATTTCTGTAACCGTTGCAACTGTTGAACGGGGATTCTTTGAAATCTTCCTTTGCTCAATGGAAATGGTGGGGGAGATACCCTCAATCTTTTCAACATCTGGCTTGTCCATCACACCAAGAAACTGCCTTGCATATGCAGACAGGGACTCCACATATCTTCTCTGTCCCTCTGCATAGATTGTGTCAAAGGCAAGTGAGGATTTACCAGAACCAGAGATACCAGTAATCACAACTAATCTATTCCTTGGTATCTCAACATCTATGTTTTTGAGGTTATGAACCTTTACACCTTTAAGGATTATTCTGTTTAACATTCTCCCTGATAATCCTGTTCACCACCTTTGGATCTGCCCTTCCCTTTGTCTTTTTCATAACCTGACCAACAAAGAATCCTATGAGTTTATCCTCCCCATTCTTTAGCCTTTCAAACTCCTTTGGGTTTTCATTAAAAACCTCCAGAACCATATCCTTCAACGAGGATTCATCCCTCACCTGGAGAAGATTTTTTTCCTTAACTATCTCCATTGCACTCTTCCCGCCCTCAATCATCTCTGGTAGGACATCCTTTGCAGCAATCCTTGAAACCTTACCTTTATCAACAAGTTTCAGGAGTTGTATGAAATTCGCTGGATTGAGTTTATCGTAATTTTTATACCTTATAAGTTCAGACACTATCCACTTTGCTATTTCCTGATGTTTATCCCATAATTCTGATGCCCTCTCAAAATACTGTGCCATCATCATATCCATTGAGATTATCCCTGCCTCATACTCCCTCAAACCCATATCCTCCACATACCTTCTTTTCTTCTCATATGGTAATTCAGGCTGGGTCTTTTTTATCCCATCTATGTACTCTCTGGTTAAAACAAGTGGTGGAAGGTCTGGCTCAGGGAAGTATCTGTAGTCTGCTGCTGTTTCTTTCTTCCTCATTATCCTTGTTTCCTTCCTTGCCTCATCCCACAAAAGTGTAACCTGTTCAACCTTTCCACCATTTTTTATTATCCCTGTCTGCCTCTTTATCTCATAGTCAATACCCCGCTGGACTGCCCTGAATGAATTGAGGTTTTTTATCTCTGTCTTTGTCCCCAGTTCATCACCCACACCAACGGAGATGTTCGGTTCACATCTCATCATTCCCTTCTCCATATCTGCGTCTGAGGCACCTGTAAACCTGAGAATTGCCTGAAGCATCTTGAGATACAGGACAGCCTCCTCGCCACTCTCTATGTCAGGTTCAGACACAATCTCAACAAGGGGAACGCCAGCCCTGTTGAAATCAAGGAGGGTCTTATCACCCCGATGAATCATCTTCGCTGTTTCCTCCTCAAGGTGAACCCTGTTTATCCTTATCCGTTTACCACCTATATCAATGTATCCATTCCTTCCTATGGGTCTCATGTACTGGGTTATCTGATAACCCTTTGGCAGGTCAGGATAAAAGTAGTTCTTCCTTGCAAACCTTGAATGCATATCAATCTCACAGTTCAGGGCAAGGGCAATCCTCAATGTGAGTTCAACTGCCTTTTTGTTCAGAACAGGAAGAACACCTGGATAACCCATGCACACGGGGCAGATGTGGGTATTTGGCTCTTCACCAAATGTTACAGGGCAGGAGCAAAAGACCTTTGTTTTCGTCTTCAACTGTGTATGAACCTCCATACCAATCCTTGGTTTCAGTTCCATCCTCTCTCCTTTTCTATTATTTCACACAAATCAAAAATGGTTGGCTCATCAAACTCCCTGCCAATGAATTGAATTCCTACGGGAAGCCCATCCCTGGTCTTCCCTCCAGGAATACTTATGGCTGGAAGACCTGCAAGATTCACGCCTGCAGTGAACCTGTCAGCAAGATGCATCTTAACAGGGTCATCTATCCTCTCTCCAATTTTGAATGCAGGATTTGGCGTGGTTGGGGTTATTATCAGGTCTGTTTCCTTCAGCACATCCAGCATCTCCATCTTTATCAGGGTTCTCACCTTTGATGCCCTGTCATAGTATTCGCCAAATGCCTCACTTGAAAGCACATAGGTCCCGATCATAATTCTTCTCTTAACCTCTGCAAGGAATCCCTCTTCCCTTGTATTTCTTATCATCTCTGTGAAGTTTTCACCAGAGACCCTTGTTCCGTATCTCACACCATCATACCTTGCAAGGTTGGATGAGGCCTCTGCCATTGCAATCACCTGATAGGTTGGAATGATGTATTTTGTATGAGGAAGTGAGACCTCTTTAATTTCAACACCCATTGATTTGAGAAAATCAACAAACTCAAGGAAGACCCTTTGAACCTCTGAATGTGAATCTTCTATAAACTCCACTGGCAGGGCCAGTTTCCACCCTTCCCATCCCCTACCTCTTCCAGTTTCAACGGGTCTTTTTGAGGTTGTAGAATCCATCGGGTCAAATCCTGCAATGATACTGTAAACCTCTTCTATATCCTGGATGGATGTCCCAAGTATACCTATCTGGTCAAGTGAGGAGGCGAAGGCAACAAGCCCATACCTTGAAATCCTTCCGTATGTGGGTTTGAATCCAATCACACCGCAGAAGGCAGCAGGCTGTCTCACAGAACCACCTGTATCACTGCCAAGAGCAACAGGAACCTCTCCTGCTGCAACTGCTGCTGCTGAACCACCTGAAGAACCACCTGGAACCCTTGTCCTGTCATGAGGATTTTTTGCAGGACCAAAGTATGAGGTTTCTGTAGAGGAACCCATGGCAAATTCATCCATGTTGGTCTTCCCAAAGATTACAGCCCCCTCCTCTTTTAACCTCCTTATGGCAGTCGCATCATAAACTGGTACAAAGTCCTTCAGAACAGGGGATGCACATGTTGTCCTCAAATTCTTTGTTATGATGTTATCCTTAACACCTACGGGTACTCCTCTTAATCTCCCCTCTCCTGCCCCTTGAGCCTCCTCTGGTGCCCTTTGATTCAGGGTGATAAATGCGTTCAAATCCCTATCAACCCTTGAAAGCATCTCCTCCATCAAACTGGATGGAGAAACCCCTTCTCTGTATCTATCCCTTATATCCTCAAGGTTCATTCCTCACCACCCTTTCAACAATTATGAATCTATCCTCAACCTCAGGTGCCTGCTGTATGATACTATCAGCCATACTGGAATTTACTGGTTCGTCCTCCCTCAATGGTATTGTCATCTCCTCTGGATGATAGGTAGGGAGTATCCCTTCCACATCAACCTCCTTCAACTGGTTTATGTGTTCAAGTATCCTCTCAATATCCTTCTGGAGTTTCTTCTTCTCGTCCTCTTTCAGGTTTAAAAGGGCAAGATTTGCAAGTTTATCAATCATCTCTCCTCCTGTTTTTTGTATAAAACACTAAATTTTAACAAAGCAACATTTTTCCGCAAGGAGCAAATCTGAAACACTTAATCAAAAAGAAGTTTTACTATGCGTTTAAATTTTAGATTAACTTTCCAAGGGTTGCAGTTTGTAAAATACTAAAAATATCCTCCCCTTTTTTCAATTTTTTCAACAAATTCTGGAATAACTGACCCTCAGGATAATTTGTTTTTTCCTGAAGCATCAGGAGTTTTGCCAAGAGCAATAGAAACTTTATATTGTATTCACCATATCTACTGAGTTTCTGGAAACGTAGAATAGTTTCTTTATCATAATCTAACAATTCTATTAAATTAAGGTTGTCTCTTTCCTGTTGACTCATAGATCTGATTTCATTTTTCCAGATTTCCATTAGCGCATCAATAAATTGTGCAGTTAAATGTTTCTCCTGGAACATTTTTATCAAAATGTCAACTGTCCAATGAATGTGTTTGGGTGTCCTTATATTTGACCATTTGTCATTTTTTAACTTTTGCCTATATCTTATCAGAATATCAGCAGGCCCTTTACTACCCCTATATATTGCTACAATAAAATCATGATTCACTCTTATTACGCTTATGGGTTTCCATATCTTACCCTTTCTCTTAAATGTCATATACCTTTCTAAGTCATTCTCCATCATCTTTTCTCCACCATCTGACACTAAATCTGAACTTTTTATACTCCTTCTTATCAAGGGGTTTTCTAAAAATAAAGATATGTTCGTGGGCAATTAAGTAGAAATCGTAATCCTTTGCTCTCCATTTTTCTCTTGTGCTTTTCATATTCCATTGCAACTTGATAATGTCCTCTTTTAAAACAAAACCTGCCTCAAGAAATGCTTGCATGACCCTGAATGCTATGGGAACATAGTGCTTATGTTTTCTGGTATCTCCTATTAAGATCGCACATATTTTGCCTGGCTTTAGAACCCTGAAAGACTCTTCAGCAACTTTCCTCATTCCGTTCAAATATTCCTCCAAGGGAAGACGTGAGAGATCCCCGTTATCTATTTTGTTTTTTGTATATGAGATTATACTGGCATAAGGTGGATGTGTTGCTATAAGATCTATCTGCTCATCTCCAATCCTGTCAAGATTTCTGGCATCTCCCAAATATGTTTTTATTATAGGTTCCCTGTATTTTGGTAAAAGGGGATTATATGAAAAATTCAAACGGTCACGTGCTACCATTATAGCATCAAGATTAATGTCAACTCCAATACCATTTCGTTCAAGTAATCTGGCTTCAACAAGTGTGGTTCCACTCCCCATCATCTGATCAAGAACCCAATCTCCCTTTTTAGTATATTTTAATATAAGATTTCTGGGAACATAAGGGGACCAGTTACCTCTATAATTCCCATTATGGGTAGCCCAGTCACCACGGTTGGGGAAACTCCATACAGTTGTTCGTTCAGGCATGAAATCCTCTGGTGGCCCAAAAGATTTTATGTCCCAATTTTTCTTTAGTTTTATTTCTACATCGCCAATAATTACCGATGTTTTTTCCTTTAAAAATTTAAGGTAATCCTCGTAGGTTATCTCTTTCATACTTATGTATACTTTTTCCATTTTCTCCTTTTTGTTGAAAATATTATCACCCTGGTGAAATTAGTCAAGCCTCACAACAACAAAATTTTCTTGCCCTTGCCTTACTTATGTTCAAAGAAGGATCTTTTTATAACACGTATCCCAACTTTGAAAGCAATAACAAGTTTATCTCCATCCTCCACCCTCAGAACCCTGCCCCTGCCAAAAACAGGGTGTTCCACATATGTTATACTCTCTTTTTTCTTTTTTTCAAATGTATCAAGATGCCTGCCTGCTTCCACATCTTCATATATAACAACATCCTCAGGAAGTTCTGACAAAAACTGGGAGGGTATAAGTGTTTCAAGTAATCCACCCGACTGTATCCGCCGTGTAAAATACGACAGATAAACCTTTTCAATTGCCCTTGTGAGTCCAACATAGAAAAGCCTTCTCTCCTCCTCAATATTTCCCTCTGAGAGGGAACGGGAATGGGGAAAAATCATCTGGTTCATTCCTGATATGAATACAACAGGAAACTCAAGCCCCTTTGTGTTGTGGAGAGTCATCAGGTTTACTGCATCCCCCTTTTCCCATGTATCAATGTCAGTGAGAAGGGAAACCTCTGCAAGATAATCCTGCAAAGTTCCCTCTGGATTCCGTTTCTTGAACCACTCAACAGACCTGAATAATTCCTCCACATTCTCCTTCCTTGAGATAGTCTCAACACTCTCATCGTCCTCCAGCAGTTCACTGTATCCTGTGTCCACAACAACCGCCTTAACAAGTTCACCGATATCCTTAATGGTTTTCAGTTTTTCAATGATTTTTATAAAATCCCTCACCTTTTTATTCTCCTCCGCCACCTTCTCAACCGCCTGAATCAACGATATCCCCTCTGTTGCACTGATTGAGAGTATCCTGTTCACTGTTACCCTGCCTATGCCCCTTGGTGGTGTGTTCACAATCCTGACAAAACTTGCCATGTCATTGGGATTAATTATAAACCTGAGGTAACCCAGAATATCTTTTATCTCCTTCCTCTCAAAAAACCTTATACCCTTCACCACCCTGTGGGGGATCCCTCTTCTTCTAAGAACCTCCTCAATCACCCTGGACTGTGCATTTGTTCTGTATGCAATGAGTACATCACCCCTCTTTCTGTTCTTAAGTTCCCGCTCAAGGAAATCCGCTATCTTTTCTGCCTCCTCAAGGTCAGAGTACGCATGGAAAACACTTATCTTTTCACCACCCTCTTTAACGGTCCATAGGGTCTTGCCTTTCCTCATTGAATTGTTCGCAATCACACTTGAGGCTGCATGGAGGATTACTGGGGTTGAACGGTAATTCCTTTCAAGTTTGTAAACTGCTGCATCAGGGAAGTCTTTATCAAAATTCAATATGTTTTCAAGGTTTGCACCCCTGAATCCGTATATGGACTGGTCATCATCACCCACAACAAAGAGGTTTTTATGAGAATATGTAAGGTTTTTCAACAATACATATTGGGCATAGTTGGTGTCCTGATACTCATCAACAAGTATAAACCTGAACCTCTCAGACCATTCCCTTCTGACCCTCTCGTTGTTCTCAAGGAGTGAGACCGTGTTTACGAGTAAATCATCAAAGTCCATTGCATTGTATTCAAAGAGGAGTTCCTGATACTCTGAATAAACCCTTGCGATGAAGTAATCAATCTCAGAATAAACAGGTACCTGCTCGGGCACCACAAGGTTGTTTTTGAACATGGAAATCCTCTTTTTCACATAGGCCGGGGTAATCTTCTTTGAGGGCGGTTTAATCCTGTCCATAATCTTTTTTATAACATGCTTCTGTTCAGAGGTATCATAAATACTGAAATTTGAAGCGAAACCCGTTTCATCAGGATGATATCTCAAAATTCTTGCACACATTGAATGGAATGTACCTATCCACAATCCCCTTGTGCTAATTCCAAGAAGGTATTCCACCCTCTCCTTCATCTCATCAGCGGCCTTATTGGTGAATGTAACAGAGAGGATATTGTGCAGAGAAACCCTGTGTTTTACATGGAGATAGGCAATCCTGTATGTGATAACCCTTGTCTTTCCACTTCCTGCTCCAGCAAGGACAAGTGCAGGACCTTCAAAGTGCTGGACCGCTTTCTTCTGTTCATCATTCAACTGATTCAAGAATTCCATATCTCAAAAAAAAGGGCGGGGGTTACCCGCCCTGTATTTCCCATCTATTTTTCACTGTGAGATTACGGTGAATTCAACCCTTCTGTTCTTTGCCCTGCCTTCTCTTGTTGTATTGGGTGCAATAGGTCTTGATTCACCATAACCCTTTGCAATAAGCCTGTCAGGTGATATTCCGTGCTGTATCAGATAATCTCTCACAGCATTCGCCCTTGCTTCGCTGAGCCTGAGGTTGTACATCTCTGAGCCAACGCTGTCTGTATGTCCAGCAATCTCTATCTTCACATTGGGATTTGCCTTGAGTAGCTGCACAATCTGGTCAAGTATTGGATAGGATTCCGGGGAGATTGTTGCTTTACCACTTGCAAAGTGGATGTTATGTATAACGATTGTCTGCTTCTCCTTCAGTTTCTCATAAAGCCCAAAGTTTATTATTGTTGTTTCTCCATCCTTTATGTTCACAACCCGTGTCTCGGGAACATATCCATCCGCTTCAACCTTCACATTGTATGTTCCCGCTGGGAGTTTTGACTTGAATATGCCTGTCTCAAGGTCTGAGGCAATGGGCTTCTGGTCAGAACCAAGGAAGGTTATCTTTGCACCCACAGGCTTCTTTGTCCTTGCATCTGTTACAGTTCCTGTGAATATTCCCATGGGGATGTGTATCTTCTTCAGGGTTATCTCTCTCTGTATCCTGGTATTACCTGTTATGGTGACGGTTATCCTCTTACTCTTGTATCCATCCTTGACAACCTTGAATGTATAGGTGCCTGGCTCCAGTTTCATATCAACATGCCCATTGGAATCTGTCTGGAGTGTTTTCATTGTTGTATCCTCAAAAACAATATTCACCATGAGGGGAAGTTCTGTCTCAGCATCCTTCACATCAAGTGCCAGTACACCCATTGGCTTTGGTTTGGGCTTTGGCGCTGGTTTTTTCTTCTGAATAAGTGCAGATGTTGTTGTGAAACCAAAGTTTAATCTCCACTTTCCACTATCATTTGTATAGATTTCGGGTGTGCCATTAACAACCCTGTAATCGGGAAGGAAGTTCACATCATTTATCAGGTAATCTCCACTAAAGTCAAATGTTACACCCACAGGCGTAATGAACCTGACTCCAAAAAAGCCAAATGCTGTGTCTGGAAGATTTATGTCAAGGAGATGATAAGAACCTTTGAGCCCCAGGGCAAGTCTTGTGTATGGACCTGCATTCAACTCAAATGCACCACCATAGATAACACTGTTGCTTAGTGAACGGCTGTTGAAGAAGTTATCAATGGTTGAATCCCCCGAGTTCAATGGGTTCCTTTCACCCCTTCTTATATATCCTATGTCAAATGTGAATGCTATCGGGTAAAGTTCAAAGGTCATCAGGAAATCACCAAAGTAATCTGCCCTGTGGGTGAGTGTGGGATTGAAGTATCCCTCAAGAACAAGTTTATCATCATCAGGTGTCCTTTCAAATGTAACATTCCCTCCACCATGTAATCCAAGAAATAAAACCAAAGGAAACCTTGTGGTATCATTGAGGACAGGAATCGCAATCTTTGCACCACCAAATAGATCCTTGAAACCCACCATACCAATATCACCATGATGAAATGCACCCAGTTCCTTTCTCTCCTCATACTTGAAGTAGCCTGTTCCACCAATGTAAGTTTCCAGGTAATCAATAATACCATATGTAAATCCACCCCTGAATACACCATAATGATGGTCAATGGGGACATTCTCCTGGTTAATGTACCTTGAGGGATAGTGTTTTCGCGCATACTGGAGGTCAAAGAAGAAACTCAGATTGGCCATTGGCAGGTTCTTTGCTGAAAGGATACCAAAGTTTCCAGTGGCACCAGTGAAGGAAGGATAGGATACAAGAAGCAACAGAATTCCCATATTAACCTCCTTTTTTGTTTCCCATATAAAATGAGCCGTGCAGGATTCGAACCTGCGACTCCCGGCTTAAAAGGCCGGTGCTCTACCTGCTGAGCTAACGGCCCAACTTTTAATTATATTACTATCCCCTGTGTTTTTGTCAATACAGGAAAGGAAAATGTTTTTCAGGAAAATAATTTCTGGTGCCCTGTATTGACTGAATTGATTGTCAAATTATTATTTCTCTATGCCACTTATAAAACTGGGTGCTGTGATATTCATAATAATTCTGCTCTTATGGAAAAAGGTGGAACTGTGGGTTGTTCTCCTCATCGGAAGTCTCTTTGCTGCCCTTCTCTACCTCATGCCACCACTTGATATCCTGAAAACTGTGCTTATTACAGCAAAATCCCGCACAACCCTCCGCGTTCTCGGAATAATCATAATGGTGATGATATTAGGTTCAGTCATGAAGTCAGGGGCAATACTCAAGGTGCTCAATAAAGGTCTTTCATCACTTTTAAGGTCAAGACTGCTCCAATACATTGTTCCACCTGCACTTATAGGACTTCTCCCAATGCCCGGAGGGGCACTTGTCTCTGCACCAATGGTGGATGAAATTGATACAGAAAACAATCTTTCTCCTGAACAGAAAACATACATCAACTTCTGGTACAGACACATCTGGGAGTACTTCTGGCCATTGTATCCGGGGCTTGTTGTTGCTGCATCCATTATGAATGTTGAGATAAGGGAACTATCACTGAATCAGTGGATTTTCACCCCACTTGCCATTTTTGCTGGTATTCCATTTATGTTGAGGTTTAATCTCAAGGCAAAGGGGAGAACCATTCCATTCAAGCCAATGAGTATTGTTTACATACTTTACGGGCTTTCACCCATTCTTCTTATTATCATACTTTACCTTATTCTGAATATACCCATACTTATATCCCTTCTGATTGTAACTGCAGGAACATATGGGTATCTCGTTATAAGAAAAAAAATAACCCCTTTCTCATTCTGGAAGGATATGAAGTGGAAGACCCTTCTGGTTATCTTCTTTGTATTCTATTTTAAAAACATAATGGAGTTATCAGGTGGGCTTTCCACCATCTCACAATACACTGGGGGTATTACGGGTAAGATTATTGTTTTTATCCTTTTTCCATTCATGGTTGGATTTCTCACAGGTGTGAACCAGGCATATATTGCAATCTCATTCCCCCTCCTCCAATCCCTTCTTATTAATACATCGCACTGGATCTACCTCAATGGAATACTCGTTGCCTATGTATCGGGTTTTGCAGGTGTCCTCATATCCCCTGCACACCTGTGTCTTGTCCTTTCAAGGGAGTACTTTGGAGCAAATATGAATGGGGTCTATAAATACCTTATTCCTTCAACAATGATTATTCTTCTTGGAGCAATTATTGTCTTCCTTGCAGGGGTAGTTTCATAAGAAGTCCATCATCCCCATTCTTGTAATATTCGGGTATAATTGCCTCAATCCTGAATCCAAACATCTTGTAGAGTTCTATTGCAGGTTCATTGTGAATCCTCACCTCAAGATAAACCTCAATCACATCACCCTTCTTTCTCAGATATTTCAATAGGTTGTGTAGCAAGGCTCTGGCTATGCCTTTACGCCTGTAACCCTTCTTCACTGCAATGTTCATGAGATGGAACTTCTGACCATAAAAACAACCAACCAGATATCCTGCAATAATTCCATTCTTCACAACCTTCCAAACGATACACTTTTCCCCCTCGGCAAGAACAAGGAGAAAAGACCGCATGTCCCATGGTTCAACAAAGGTTTCCCTCTCAATCTCCAGTATCTCAGGGATGTCCTGAGGGGTTACAGGAAGTATATCAAAATCACCCATTCTCTTCCTCTCTGCCTCTGATGGAGAAAGATAAATCGGGGTCTCAGGATTTTTCACTGCACTTATACCCATACCTTTGATGGCCATCTCCGTAATCCTTGCAACACCATCTGCAATGGTAAACTCTTCCACTTTTTCCCTGCCTTTAAACTCCTTCTGGTATCTGTTAAGGGCATTACCAATGAAAACCCCATCCCATCCAAGCACCTCCTGAAGAGGATAAACACCATCCTTTATCAACCTTTCAAAACTCTCACCCTCCTTCCTTATTCTTGCTGAAAAGACAATTCCACGCCTTGCATGGAGAACAGGTATATAAACTCCATCCTCCTGTGTGAACAGAAGTCCATCAAATGTGGGGATTCCATAAACATCAATTCCTCTTCCCCTTGCCATTCCCATTGCTATTGCAAGCCCAACCCTGAGCCCTGTAAATGAACCCGGACCTATGGAAACACCTATTGCCTCAATGTCCCCCGGATTTATCCCCTTTTCATCAAGGAATCCCGGTATGTCTTCAGCGTATTCAAGGGTATGAACCTCAACATTTCCTCCTCCATATATGGCAACCTCTCCTTTGAACCCGGATGAATCAATCCCTATTATCATTTATCCAGACCCTCCTTCTGTTCTCCCCTGCAATCTCTATCCTCACATCAATCCTCTCCTCAGGGAGCACATCCAGTATCCTCTCTGCCCACTCAATTATAACCACTGCACCTGAATTCATTATATCCTCAATAAAGGGCACATCCTCCGATGAAAAAACCCTGTAAAGGTCTATATGATAAACAGGGAGTCTTCCTTTATAATTCTTCATGATAACAAATGAAGGGCTTGAAATCCTTTCATCAACACCAAGCCCCTTTGCTATGCCCCTTGCAAAGACCGTCTTCCCCACACCCAGGTCACCTCTCAGTGCAATAACAACAGGTTCATTTATTGACATTCCCAGTTCAAAACCCAGTCTCTCTGTTTCTTCAGGTGAAAAGGTTAACTGCAACAAGACCCCCTTTGAGGACAATATCCCTGTCATACATCCATCCTTTTTTCATAAACAGGTGTGCATCACCTCCCGTAACAATAACCCTTTTTATTTTAAGTGAATCAACATAATCCATAATGCCGTTTACATAGATGTAAAGCCCGTGTTTTATGCACTCCTCCGTATTTTTACCGTGATTCTCAAGGGGTTCTGGTTCAACCCTGATATTTTTGAGGTTCTCCTGCTTTCTAAGAAGGGATAGATAATGCTTTATCCCTGGCAGGATTGCCCCACCAGAAAACAGGCCTTCCTCATTTATTATATCAATCGTAATGGCACTGCCTGCATCAATAACAACACAGGGATACAATACCTTTTCCTTTACATACACTGATGCTGCAATCCTGTCCTCTCCAACCAATCCAGTATAATCCCTTTGAATCTTATCCATGGGAAATCTGATTATCCTTCTATTCAAGAACCTTTTTAATTGCATCAGCCTTTTTTCTGCCACTGAAATGACCATTATATTATCAATCCCTTCAAAAAACTTCACCACCTCATCTATTTCTTCGGTATCCAGCCTTTTAATCACTGATACATTCTCTCCGAAACCACAGTGGTATCTGGTGTTTCCAATGTCAATAACACCAATCATGGTCTATTCCTTATGTACCTACCACCCCCCATCTCCCTGACAAACCCTTTGAGTTCAAGCAGAAGGAGTATTGAATTCACCTGCTGTGGCTTAAATCCTGTTGCATCACAAATTTCCTCAATCCTTGCACCCTCATCACCTATCACATCAAACACACGTTGTTCATCCCCGGGCAATTCAACCTCTTTTTCTTCCTCCACTGAGGATGATAATCCAAAGTAATTCAGTATGTCCCCTGGTGATGTAACGGGAATGGCACCGTCCTTTATCAATCTGTTTGTGCCCTCCGACTGCCTCACTGTAATATTTCCAGGAACAGCAAACACCTCTCTACCATAGTCAAGTGCCCAGTTCACCGTTGAGAAAACCCCACTTCTTGATGCTGCCTGTACTGCAACAATAGCCTTTGATAGACCACTGATTATTCTGTTCCTTAAAGGGAAGTTGTATTTAAGGGGCGGTGTTCCCGGAGGGAAATCAGAAATAATTGCACCGTTCCCATCTGCAATCATCTGTGCAAGTCTCTTATTTGATGAAGGATAAACCCTGTCAATCCCACATCCAATAACGCCTATTGTTCTACCCCCTGCCTCCAGGGCACCCCTGTGGGCATTTGTATCTATACCCATAGCAAGCCCACTTATAATTGTAAATCCATTTGAGGCAAGTTCCTTTGCAAAATTCCAGGCAACACTTCTTCCATACTCTGTTGGCCTTCTTGTTCCTATTATGGCCACTGCATTACTATCTTCCGGAACGACCTCACCTCTGATAAAAAGGATTGGAGGGGGTTTGGGAATTGTTTTTAAATTTTCTGGATAATCATCACTCAGGATGGACACAATACTAACACCTTTTTTCTTCAGGTGATTGTAAATTGGCTCTATCTCAAGGTTCAACACCTTTTCCACATCAAAATAATCCGAAAGGTAATCCCTTATGCTATCCTGATTTATGTCCTCCTCACCAGGGATAGAGTTTAAATAATCCCGAATATTGGCTGGTGATATTCTGGAGATGGAGAGTTTAAGAAGGAGTCTCTCATTACCCATTTTCAATTCCTGTAACCTCCCTTATAATATCCTGCGTATCCAGGTCAAACTCTTCCTGAACCCTTGTGAATCCGTTTTTCTCAACAATGTTTTTCACTGCATTCCTCACCTCTTCCCTGACAACCTCATTGGAATCATCTTTGTACTTCAACAATTCTGGAATGTAGGAGATCCTTCCTATAAGCCCGAGTGTCCTTGCAGCGGCAGCCCTTGCGTACCATACACCTGTATTCAGGATATTTATAAGTCTATCTCCCAGTTTCTCTCCCCTCTCAGCTAGTATCTCACAGACTTTGTTTCTTAATGTCCAGCTTTCACTGGAGAGAAGGGTAAGTAGAAGGTTGTTCACCTTTGGACTATCATCTTTACGGAGTTCCTCAAGTGTTGAAAGTTTATCGTTCAATCCACCTGATTTAAGGGTTTCCTTCAGTCTGGAGAACCTTTTTTCGTTCATCCTCCACCTCCTGTAACAGGCTCACAATAGAATCCTTCAATTCTTCAAGTCCAAGAGATTCTAAAGCAGAAATGGGATAGGTTCTCACATCAAACTCAGGATAATCATCTTCTTCTATCAGGTCAATCTTGTTCAATGCAACTATCCTTGGTTTACCAAGTAGTTCACCTTTGTATTCTCCCAATTCCTTGAGAAGTGCATTATAATGGTAATCTGGTGCATCTGCTACATCAATAACAAACAGAAGGAGTTTTGTCCTTTCTATATGCCTCAAAAACTCAATCCCGAGCCCCTTCCCTATGTGGGCATCCTCTATGATTCCAGGTATGTCTGCAATCACAAATCTTTCTCCTTTATGTTCACAAACCCCGAGGTTTGGCTGGAGTGTGGTGAATGGATAACTGGCAATCTTTGGCTTTGCATGTGAAAGCTTTGAAAGCAATGTGGATTTACCAGCATTAGGGAATCCCACAAGCCCCACATCAGCAATAAGTTTTAATTCCAGTCTTATCCATCTCTTTTCCCCGGGCTTTCCCTCCTCTGCAATCCTTGGTGTCTGTCTTGTTGGGGTTGCAAAGGCAGCATTCCCCCTACCACCCTTTCCCCCTCTTGCCACCACAAGCCTATCTCCCTCCTTTACAAGGTCCCCAATAACATTACCATCTTCATCCATCACAATGGTTCCAGGAGGGACAGGTACAATCAGGTCCTCACCCTTTCTTCCATGCATGTTCTTACCCTTGCCATGTTCACCCTTTTTTGCCCTGTAGTGCCTTCTATAGTGAAAGTCCCTCAATGTATTCAGATTTGGGGATACAACGAGAACTACATCCCCACCATCCCCACCATCTCCTCCATCAGGTCCACCCTTCGGCACGAACTTCTCCCTTCTGAAACTTATACACCCATTCCCACCCCTTCCCCCCTCAACATATATCTTTGCCCTGTCAAAAAAATACCTCATTTTTCTCTCAATTCTTCTACGAACTCTTTAAGGTGTCTTATCCCCTTTTCTATTTCTTCAAGTGATGAGGCATAGGAGAGCCTCAAATATCCCTCTTTTCCAAAGGCAATCCCGGGAATGATTGCAAGGTCATGGTCAACAAGTTCTGTTGCAAAGTCAAAGGAGCAATGGGTGTATCTTGATACATCAAGGAAAAGATAGAACGCACCATCAGGTCTGGGAAAAGATATACCAGGGATCTCACCTATCAGTTCAATACACCTGTTTCTCCTCTTCTCAAAGGTTGCTCTCATCCTCTCAACACTGCCATCGTCCTTTGTAAGTGCAGCAAGGGTGGCATACTGGGAGATGGATGAGGGGCAGGATGTTGTATGGGACTGGATACTCTTTGCCAGTTTTATAATCCTCTCAGGCCCTAGAACCCATCCAATTCTCCATCCTGTCATGGCAAAACTCTTTGAAACCCCATTCACAACAAAGGTTTTATCCCTCATCTCCTTCACCTTTGCAATACTGTAATTTTTTCTGCCTTCATAAACAAGACAGTCATAAATTTCATCGGATATAACATAGATTTCTTTGTTCCTCAGGAGTACAGCGAGTTCCTCCATCTCCTCCCTTGTATAAACAACACCTGTTGGGTTGTTGGGTGAATTGAGAATGATCGCCCTGGTTCTGTCTGTGATGCTTCTCCCTATGGCATCTATATCAAGGTGGAAGTCCTCTGCAGAATCAACAAAAACAGGCCTGCCACCTGCAAGCCTCACCATCTCAGGATAACTCACCCAATAAGGGGTTATGATTATAACCTCATCCCCCTTCTCAATAAGGGTGAACAGCACATTGAATATGGATTGCTTTGCACCTGAAGAGACAAGAACCTCATCTGGACTGTAATTTATGCCAATCCTCTGCGCAGTCCATTCAACAATCGCCCTTCTGAGTTCAGGGATGCCCGCGACAGGTGTATATTTTGTCTTTCCTTCTTTTATTGCCCTAATTGCTGCCTCCTTTATGTAATCAGGTGTATCAAAATCTGGCTCTCCAGCAGCAAGTATGGAAATATCCTTACCTTCTGCCCTTTTCTTAAAGGCATTCTCAAGCACCTTCAATGTTGTTGAAGGACTTATCTCTCTCATTCGCTCTCCCCTCTTAATTTTTTTATGAGCATCTTTTCAACATGTGGAGGAACAAAGGTGGATATATCACCACCAAAGGACGCGACCTCTTTCACTATGCTGGATGAAAGATAGGTGTATTTCTCATCAGGGAAAAGGTATATAATCTCAATCTCTGGATTGAGATGCCTGTTCATGAGTGCCATCTGGAATTCATACTCAAAGTCTGATACTGCCCTCATACCTCTTATCACAGCAAGTATCCTCTTATCCTTCACATATTCAGCAATAAGTCCTTCGTAGAAATCCACATCCACATTTCTCATCTCTTCAACAGATTTTTTCAACATCTCAACCCTCTCTTCCTTAGTGAACATGGTATCCTTTCCCCTGTGCAGAGCAACCAGCACAATCAGTTTATCAAATATCCTTGATGCCCTTTTTATGATGTCAATATGCCCGTTCGTCACCGGGTCAAATGTTCCAGGATAAACAGCAACCTTCATAACCCCTCCTTTATAAGGATGGTGAGGGATGTATCACCGTATCTCTTTTCTCTGTATGTGGAAAAACCCCCTGTATCAAAGATCTCTCTGGGTGAATGCTCAATAATAACAAAGGAACCATTACCTGTAACTCCTTTTAGAACGTCAAGGGTCTTTTGAACAAGCCCCCTATCATAGGGAGGGTCAAGAAAAACAACATCAAACTTCTTCTCAAGTCTCTTCAAAACCTGTATGGCATTACCCTTTATCACCTTCGCATTTTCAACATCAAGGCTCTCTATGTTCCGCTTCAGAAAACAAACTGCCTTCGGGCTTCTCTCAATGAACCAGACCTCATTAGCACCCCTTGAAAATGCCTCAAGCCCAACAGCACCTGTTCCAGCATAAACATCAAGGAAAGACTTTCCATGCACATCTATTATTGAGAAAATTGCCTCCCTCACCTTTTCAAGGGTGGGTCTCAATCCATGGGGTGCATATATCTTTCTTCCACAGTTTATACCACCTGCTATTCTCATGCCTGAATTATAGTTTTTTAAAAGCCTTATGTCAACATCCTGAATCATTATAGACTGTTTTGAATGCTTGATGTTTTATCAGTGTAAAAATTTTAACCATCTAAAAGTAAAGCAATATGCTTATTCCTGTTCCACATTTCCTTCAGTGTATAATACTATCAAATCAGAAAATCGGTTATTTTACTATCACTCCCCTGAATGTCCTTTCTCCTATATGCACAAAATATACACCTGATGGAAGCCCTGTTATCCTACCAGTGCTTCCTGCCTTCGCCTCCATCCTCCTCACCTGCCTGCCTGTTATGTCATAAACCTCAACCTCCACTGTCCCACCTTTTATCCCTCCTGCACTGAACCACAACTCCTTACCAAAATTCACCAAAAGAGACGGCTCCTTTATCATCCCATAAACCCCACCAAGTGCCTTCCCCGGCTTCGTGTAAAACCCTATCACCTCTATCATGTAGTCCTCTACCCAGCCATGGGGATTATTACCATTATCCTTCCTGAAGGATATTATCACACTATCACCCGGCTCTATAATGTAATACCTGCCATCCTTCCTCCTCATCTCATCAGGTATTTCCTCTGGCTTTAATCTCCTCTTCTTCACATACCTTGATGATACCTTCCTCACACTCCTCACATAGTCTATTACCCCAACACTGTCCAGAACCTCAAATTCACCTGTTACTGTCAGATATTCACTACCCTTTACCCTACCGTATAATGTGTCTTTCCCTGATGCAAGGGTAATCTTTGGTGGCACCGCCTTTGTGTCCGCAAGTATATAATCACCCTTAATCCCAAATTCAGTGAACAGTCTCCCGTTCTTCCCCTTCCTGCCCCTGTATGCACCCATGCCTGTTGTCCGCACTGAATCAGTCCATTCAAATCCAAGGTTGTCATATGCCTTTCCAACCTCACAAATCTCAACATACCCTATCAATTTATCCCCGTATATCCCTATACCAACACTCTCTGGATGCAATACCCTGAAAAGCCTCACCCTGTCTATAAATGTCCAGTCATCCCATTCCTTTATCTTCAACCTTATCCCATCCCCTGATGGCCTCTTCGTTAATATGTAATGGTCTTTGAATACACCAGCCTTATGCTCACTCTCGGGTAAAAGTGAGTTGTCAAATTCATAATCCTTTCCTGTCCATACATAAAGATAGGGGCATCCACCTCCTCCACCCCCTCCTCCTGTGTGCCATACCTTGCTCTTGTAATCTGAATAATGCCTGAACCTCTCTCCATCCTCCATACACATAAATGCACTTACTGTATCCCCCTCTCCCGCACGGGTAAGCCCTATCCTGCCTCTTGAACCCTTATAAAGATACCTATCAACAACACACCACCTCTTTGAATTTATACAGTAATAAACCTTATAATACCCTGTCTCTGGTATATCCCCATATACAAAGTACATACCTTTCCCAAGTGCCTTGTTACTCTGAACAGATAGAAATCCAGAAATATCCACTGAATCCTTGTAATATATCCCTGCTCTAACCCCTGAACCCGCCTTATATCCCCAGAAGTCCTTTACCTTCACATATACACTATGCCACCCTGCATAATCACCCTTGTATGTATATTCCCTGATATTATACCGAAGCCTTACATCATTCACCCATATCTCTTTTATACCATTGTTATCCTCTGCCTCCCACTCTATCCTCACTGAATCCCCTCCTATAACCCTCCCACCCCCATATACACTCAATACTGGTGGCTCATTATCCACATGCCACTGATAATCCAGTGAATCACATATCGCCCAGTAAAAATACACCCCATCACGCTTCTGCCAGGAAACTAAATAATACCTGTGCATGCTTAAATCCGCATCACTGTATAAAAATGCACAGGAATCCGGTGGAATAACTGGTGGTTCCATATACCCTGTGAGTGAGTCCTTCCTCAATGAATAAGCACTCTCAAGATATGTCCTGTCCCTCCACCTGAATAGTATGGATGTGTCTGGAAGGGATACTGCCCTGAAACTATCCGCCTTATAAAATGGTATATCTATGGTATCATAATCAAAATACCAGTAATGATTCGTTGAATCTATCGCCGCAACCCTGTATATATTCTCCCCTTCTATGGGGAA
>Ga0190306_1000225_pt1 | contig 21708 bp, 27 predicted proteins | sample 48700734_MG_FD_161657 | JGI IMG/M metagenome (GOLD analysis project Ga0190306, IMG submission 161657) | Hydrothermal vent sediment bacterial communities from Southern Trench, Guaymas Basin, Mexico - 4870-07-3-4_MG | ecosystem: Environmental > Aquatic > Marine > Hydrothermal vents > Sediment ... | reverse complement strand
ACAAAAAGAGGAGAAGTTATCTCAGAAATACCTATGGAAAAGGTAGAGGATTTAGAGATAAGAGAAATAAGAAGATTAATCATTTTTAGTAATTTAGAAGAAGAAATAGAAATTTATAAAAAAGGAAAACAAAGAATTATCATCATTTCAGATGATGTGCTTTTTGATGAGCAATATAAGATAAAGACAAAAGTTTTTCCTTTTTTAAAAAAAATGTGCAAAATTTTAAGCAAATCTCAATATTCCATTAAGATAGAAGGTCATACAGACAATATTCCTAACCCAAACTTTCCAAATAATTTTGAATTCTCTGCATTTAAGGCATTAAGACTATTAAAGTTTTTCATAAATATAGGTAACATAAATCCTCACCGTCTTTCTGCCTTTGGGTATGGTGAATATAGACCTTTAGTCCCGAATAATTCACCTGAAGATAGTGGTAAAAATAACAGAATTCAAATTATTTTATGTACCAAAGAAGAAACGGATTTAAAAAAAATAAATGCCTTAAGAAAACCACCTACTATTTTTAGATTTAAGAATTTTATTTTTAAAATCTTTGGCGGAGAAAGGTTGTGAAAAAAGAGAGTGATTCCTGGATGCTTACTTTTTGTGATTTATTAATGCTTCTTCTGACATTTTTTGTTCTTTTATATTCTATGTCCAGTATATATCCTGAGTATTTAAAAATATTGAAAAAGAGTTTTTTGAGAACCACTGTATGGGGAATTGGTGGTCTTTCAGCTACAGAGATGAGAGAAATAAGAGAAGTAATGCTTATTTTAAAATCATTAAAGTTTGTATCTTCAGGCATTCCTTATAAAAAGGCATTAAAAGAGAATGAATATAAAAAATTAGAGGAGATACTAGGGCATGATGTATGGATAAGGTCCAGACAAGGCGGGGCAAGTATTGTATTTAGAGGCGATATGTTATTTGATTCTGGCAAGGCAGAACTTAAGAAAGAATGCCTTCCTGTTTTAGAAAAAATAGCTAAGGTGATAAATTTCACCGTATGTCCCATTTCCATAGAGGGTCATACTGATGATAGGCCTATTCATACCCCAAAATATCCCTCAAATTGGGAGCTTTCTCTTTTTAGGGCATCTAGTGTCCTAAAATATTTCATGGATAAAAAAATAAATCCCAGCCGTTTTAGTATAGGAGGTTATGCCCATACAAGGCCTTTATATCCCAATAATTCGGAAGAAAATAGAGCGAAAAATAGAAGGGTGGAGATTGTTTTTTGGAGGTAAAAATGATTGAAGAAAAAAGAGAAGAAGAAAAGGAAAAAACAGAAAAGAAAAAAATCCCAAAAATTGCCATTATTTCGGGATTGGCTTTGGTTATTATAATCACAATTGTAGCTATATCTTGGGTGTTATTGCCTAGGTTTTTAAAAACATCAACTGAGGTAAAGGCTTCTAAAACAGGTACAAATATACCTACTTCTGTATCTAGATATGCATTAGATGACTTTATAGTCAATCTATTTCATCCTTCAGAAGATAGATTTTTAAGAATAAAAATTGAGTTTGAGTTAGAAGGCCAAGACACACAAAAAGAAATTGAGAAAAAGCTCCCTAAAATTCGAGACTCCTTATTAATGCTGTTATCAAGTAAAAGTGTTGAAGAAATAAGCACACTTCAGGGGAAATTAGTCCTTAAGAATGAAATTATAAACAGAATTAATTCTATCTTAAATACAGGGCATGTATCAGCAGTATACTTCACAGAATTTATAATTCAATAGGGGTTATAAATATGGAAAGAGTGTTGACACAAGAAGAAGTAGATGCCCTCCTTGAGGGAATAAGTGAAGGAGAAATAGAAACAGAAACCAAGCAACCACCTGAAGGTGTTAGACCTTTTGATTTTACAAGGCAGCAAAGGATTATTAAAGCTGATATGCCTACTCTGGATGTGATTAATGAGCACTTCTCACAATTTTTTAAAGTTTCTCTTTCCATGATCCTAAACAAGACAGTGGATGTAAGTCCTGCTTCAGTAAAAGTGACTAGATTTGGTGAATTTATGCAGACTTTACCCCTTCCTACTAGCCTTCACATCTACAGGATGAATCCTTTAAGGGGACATATTCTCATGGTTATAGGAGCCAGGTTAGCTGTTTCCATGGTAGAGCTACTCTTAGGAGGAAGTGTGGAAGAACATATTAAACTGGAAGGAAAAACTTTTACACCCATTGAGAATCGGTTGATAAAACAGATAGTTTTTAAAATCTTAGCAGATTTGGAGAAGGCATGGAAACCAGTATTTCCCATTAAAATAGACTACCTAAGAAGCGAATTTAATCCGCAATTTGCAAGGATTGTTATGCCTGCAGAACTGGTAGTTATCACTAAATTCTCAGTGGAGATAGCTGAAATTGAAGATTCAATCACAATATGTATACCTTATTCAAGTGTAGAGCCTATTCGGGAAAAGCTTTGTGCCAGATTTCAAAGTGACCAATTAGAACGGGATAATACTTGGATTGAGCGATTGGAAAAAGAAATCAAAGAGACCAAGGCAGAAGTGTGTGTAGAATTAGCCAAGACAACCTTGCAAGTAAAAGATTTATTAAGCTTAAAAAAAGGAGATATTATTAAGCTAAATAAAGATATTAAAAGTCCATTAACCTTAAAAGTGGAAGGAATACCTAAATTTTTGGGTTATGCCGGGGTATTAAAAGGAAACAAGGCCTTTAAAATAAATTCAGAGATATAGGAGGATAACATGGAAAAAGCCTTAAAAGAACAGGAAGAAAAAGCACCAAATTGGGAGGAGGCTTTTAAAGAAGAGCAAGAAACCAAAAGCAAAACAGTTGACAAACGCAAAATTGAATTCCTTTTAGATATTCCCTTGGAAGTTTCTGTTGAACTAGGGCGCACAAAGATGTTGATAAATGACCTTCTTCAACTAGGACAGGGCTCTGTAATTGAATTAGATAAGCTGGCTGGTGATCCAGTAGAGATATTGGTCAATCAGAGACTGGTGGCAAGGGGTGAAGTGGTGGTAGTTAATGAAAAATTTGGCATCCGTCTAACTGATATCTTAAGCCCTATGGAAAGAATAAGGAAGTTGAAAGGATAAAGGTTTTGGAGGAGAGAGCTTATGTATGAATCTAACATGGCATATACCATAATGAAAATAGTAGCTTCGTTTTCTATCTTATCAGGGGTGTTATTATTTTTACACCACTTTTTCAAAAAAATTGATAATAAAAATCCCAAACTTATGCGCATTATAGCTACACAGCAGATAGCCCCCAAAAAAATAATATCCTTAATAGAAATATGTGGAGAAACTTTGGTCATTGGCATATCTGAAAAAAGTATCTCATTTTTGACCAAAATAGAAGATAAGAAGATAGAGGAGATAATAAAAAGGACCAATGACAAAGCTCAAAATTCAGGAGGTTTTAAGTTTAAAGTATTGAGTCTGAAACAAAAGGGTAATAAATGAGAAAATTTAAGACTTCAAACTTAATAATTAAAACTATTTTAAGCATTTTGATTTTGACATTCACCATGTATACCATGGCGTTTGCACAGGAGACTTCTACACCTGGTATTCACATTGAATTAGGGGAAAATAATTCACCTCAAAAGGTTTCGGTTTTAATCCAAATATTATTAATTCTCACTTTACTTTCTTTAGCCCCATCTATACTTATCATGATGACTTCATTTACCAGATTGTGTGTAGTTTTTTCTCTGTTGCGTCATGCTATAGGCACACAGCAAATGCCACCTAACCAATTGCTTATTGGACTTTCTTTATTTCTTACATTTTTTATTATGACTCCTGTCTTTAAAGACATAAATAAAAATGCCTTATCTCCCTATTTAGAAAATAATATTTCCCAAAAAGAGGCATTACAGCGAGCAGTAGAGCCTATTCGTAAATTTATGTTTAAACACACCAGAAAGAGCGATTTAGCACTTTTTTTGAATATTTCAAAACAGAGAAAACCTAAAAATCAGTCAGAGGTGGGAACACTTACTTTAATTCCGGCCTTTGTGATTAGCGAACTAAAGACTGCATTTGAGATTGGTTTTATTCTTTATATCCCTTTTTTGATGATAGATATGTTAGTAGCAAGTGTGCTTCTTTCTATGGGAATGATGATGCTTCCTCCCTTTATGATTTCTCTTCCTTTTAAGTTGATACTTTTTGTATTGGTAGATGGATGGCATCTGATTGTAGGCTCTTTAGTAAGGGGGTTTATGTAACATGACTCCTGAATTTCTTATGGGTTTTGCAAGGCAGGCGATTGAGACCATGCTTTTGGTCTCAGCCCCTCTTTTGGGAGTAGCACTTTTAGTAGGTTTACTGATTGCTATTTTCCAGGCAATAACCCAGGTTCATGAAATGACCCTTACATTTGTTCCTAAAATTGTGGCAGTTATGTTGATGTTACTTTTCCTTCTCCCATGGATTTCACAAAAAATAATATGTTTTACTCAAAACGTAATTATAAGTATTGCTCAATATGGAAGGTAAGGTATGACCATTAGTTTTCATTTAGATGAATTTAAGATATTTTTCTTGATTTTGATCCGGATAAGTATAGTGCTTTTTTCCCTTCCCTTCTTTAACAACATAAACATTCCAAACATGACTAAGGCAGCTATGGCACTGGCATTTACTATATTTTTGTTTCCTACAATTACATTAGAAAAAGCCCCCAATTCTTTTGTTTTATTGATTATTTCTGAGTTAATTATAGGTATAGTCTTGAGTCTGGCAATCAATTTTATATTTTGTGCTGCTCAGCTTGCAGGACAATTGATAGGCTATCAAATGGGACTTCTCATTCCAGGAGCCATAGACCCCCAATTTGGGATACAGTCTTCCCTTTTGGCTAACTTTGCATATCTTTTAGCTTTTACTATGTTTCTAGTTCTCAATGGGCATTATTTATTGATCAAAGCCATTATCTTAAGCTTTGAGTGGGTAAGGCCTGGGAGTTTATTTATAACTCCTGCCCTTTGTAAAAAGATAATCTTTTTAAGTGGAGAGATGTTTAAATTGGCTATAAAGATAGCAGCACCTGTCTCAATAGCATTGCTGTTTACAGAATTTTCCTTAGGTATTATAGCCAAAACAGTCCCTCAGATGGAGGTTTTGGTTGCAGGATTTCCTTTAAAAATAGCAGTGGGTTTTATTCTTTTGGGTCTATCTCTGAATATGTTTCTTCACATTATGAAAGGAAATTTTAATACTCTGGGTTTTAACCTAATTCAAATAATTAAGCTTATGCCTAGGTAGGAGGAGAAGTGCCAGAAAATAAGACTGAGAAGGCAACACCCAGAAAAAGACAGAAAGCAAGAGAAAAGGGGCAAGTAGCAAAAAGTCGTGAGATTCCATGTGTTATGACACTTATTACCGGCATTACTGTGCTTTATTTTTATGGGTCACATATGTATCAAAGATTTAGAGGATTTTCTCAATATCTATTTGTAAATCCATCTATGGAACAGCTCCATCTATTGCCTCATCTGGTTTTAAAAGAATTTGCCTTTATGATAACTCCTATTATGGCTGGTGTTCTTATAGTGGCTATAATGGCTAATATATCTCAAGTAGGTTTTCTTTTCAGTGTAGAAGCTATTTCCTTTGACCTTACTAAAATAGACCCCATAAGTGGTGTAAAAAGACTGTTTTCTAAACAAATGGTTGTGGAAGTTTTTAAGTCTATAGCAAAGATTGCTATTGTGGGAGTTGTGGTATTTAGCATTATAAAAGGGGAAATAAGCAATCTAATAACTTTAATGGATAGAGAGGTGGGAGCAATTTTTAAATATTTAATGGTTGTTTCATTTAAGATAATAATTTATGTGGCCCCCATTATGGCAATTCTTGCAGCAATAGACTATGCCTTTCAAAAATGGGAGTTTGAAAGGAATCTAAAAATGACAAGGGAAGAAGTAAAGGAAGAATTCAGGCAGACAGAGGGTGACCCTTTGGTTAAGGCTAGGATAAGGAGCTTACAAAGACAGATGGCAAAACAAAGAATGATGAAGGATGTTCCTAAGGCAGATGTGATTATAAAAAACCCTACCCATTTAGCTGTTGCTTTAAGGTATGTAAAGGAAGAAATGCATGCTCCTAAGGTAATTGCCAAAGGTGCAGGTATTATTGCAGAAAAAATTGAGGAAATTGCAAAATCTCATGGAATTCCTGTTATCCAAAATAAAAAACTAGCTCAAGCATTATATAAAATGGTGGAAATAGGAGAGGAAATACCTGCAGTTCTTTATCAAGCAGTAGCTGAGGTATTGGCCTATATCTACAGGCTTAGAGGTGAAATGAATGAATAGAAAAGTAACTGTGATGGATAACCCAGGTATGCAAATGGGAAGTGAAGTAGCACTCTCTCTGGGAATATTGGCTATCTTAATAATTATCCTTATTCCTTTACCCACTACTTTGCTTGATATGCTTTTGATATTTAGTATTTCTTCTTCTATAATAATACTTCTCATAGCGTTATATACAGTTAAGCCATTAGACCTTTCTATATTTCCATCTATTTTATTAGTGATTACCCTTTTTAGACTCTCTCTAAATGTGGCATCCACTAAACTTATCCTTCTCCATGGCAATGAAGGTCCATTTGCAGCAGGTAAGGTAATAAAATCCTTTGGCAACGTGGTAGTGGGTGGAAATTATGTAGTAGGATTTGTGATATTTATAATACTGGTAGTAATCAATTTTATTGTAATTACTAAAGGTGCAGCAAGGATTGCAGAAGTGGCAGCACGGTTCACATTGGATGCCATGCCTGGCAAGCAAATGTCTATTGATGCAGACCTCAATGCGGGGCTTATAGATGAAAATGAAGCTAGAGAGAGAAGGGCCTTAATCACTAAGGAGGCAGACTTTTACGGAGCTATGGATGGTGCCAGCAAGTTTGTCAGAGGCGATGCTATTGCAGGAATTTTTATCACTTTAGTAAATATTATAGGGGGATTAATTATAGGTGTCTTTCAGAAAAAAATGGGATTAGGGGAAGCAGCCCAAAATTATACCTTGCTCACCATAGGAGATGGACTTGTCTCTCAGATTCCAGCATTGATTGTTTCTACTGCCGCAGGTATTCAGGTAACAAAAGCCAGTTCTCAAGGAAGCATAGGAGGAGAATTTGCTAAACAGATATTCTTGGAACCTGATGCTATAATAATGGCTTCAGGAATTATATTCTTATTGGGATTAGTGCCTGGTTTCCCTCATCTAACTTTTATAATTTTCTCTGTTATGGTGGCTTTTTTAGGGTATCTAGCCAAAAAGATGGAAAAAGTAAACTTGACTAAACAGGAAGTCAAAAAAACTACTCCTGAAACTGAATCCATAGAGTCTTTACCTCCTTTAGATATTTTAGAACTGGAAATAGGTTATGGTTTAATTTCTTTGGTAGACCCAGAACAAAGCGGCGAGCTTTTAGAAAGAATAAAGGCTTTAAGACGTCAGTTTGCCCTTGAGATGGGGATTATTATTCCTAAAGTTCATATAATAGATAACTTAAAATTAAAATCAGGAGAATACGTTATTGTGATCAAAGGAATAGAAAGAGCTAGAGGGGAGATTATGATTGGCCATTACTTAGCTATAGAAACAGGGGAGATAAAAGAGAAAATACAGGGCATAAAGACCAAGGAGCCAGTTTTTGGTCTTCCAGCTTTATGGATTTCTGAAAAAGAAAAGGAAAAGGCACAAGTTTCAGGGTATACTGTAGTTGACCCATCTACTATTATAGCTACACATTTGAGTGAAATAATAAAATCTTATGCCCATGAGCTTTTAACCAGGCAGGAGGTCCAAAACATACTTGATAGTGTTTCTAGGCAGTATCCAAAACTGGTTGAAGAGTTGACGCCATCTATTCTTCCATTAGGAAGTATTCAAAAAGTCCTTAAAAATCTTTTAAAAGAAAGGGTTTCTATTAGGGATTCACTTACTATTTTAGAGACATTGGCTGATTATGGAATTAACATTAAAGACCCTGATTTACTCACTGAATATGTAAGAACAGCCATATCAGCTTCTATTGTTAAACCATATTTAACAGACAATACCCTTAGGGTATTAATTACAGACCAAGATATTGAAGAAATTATTAAAAAAAGCATGGAAGATAACGCTTTTTTAACACCTGAAATTATGCAAAAGATTTTAACGTGCATAAAAGACACTATAAATGCCACACCTACTCTGCCTCATCCTATCATCCTTTGTTCTCCGGATATAAGAATGTTCTTAAAGAAACTAACACTGCAATCTATGCCCCAATTGGTAGTATTGTCTACCAATGAAATACCGCCTAACGTAAAAATAAAAATAGAAAGGAGGATGAGTTTAAAACATGTTAACTAGAAGGTATCAAGCAAGAGATATTCAAACTGCCTTAGACTTAGTAAAGAAAGACCTTGGTCCTGATGCCATAATTTTTTCTATAAATAAAGTCAATGATTCAAATTTTTTAGAAACAACCGAAGTAGTGGCTGGAAAAGATTACCCATCAAAGAAGATAGATGAGGCTTCATCACTAATTAAGTTAAAAGAAGACTTAGAATTTATTAAAAGCATATTTATTCAATTTTTAAGCAACTGTGAGGAAAACATTAAAACAAATAAAGACCTGTTTAATATTTATAGCAGGTTTGTAGCCTATGGTATTGATGAGTCATGGATATCTAAATTTATTAAAAAGATAGAATACAAAAAGGAAGCCTTAATTTCTACCATATTATCTCATTTAAAAGATAGCATAAGGGTAATTGACCTATGTAGTCAAAAGCATTCCAAGATATGGGCATTTATAGGTCCTACCGGTGTGGGGAAGACCACTACTATAGCCAAATTGGCAACTAGATTTGCATTAGAAGGAAAAAAACTGGCTGTGGCCGCGGCTGGTAGCTTTCGCATTGGCACTATAGAGCAATTAAAAGGTTATACAGACATTATAGGAATGTCTTTTGAGTGTGTTTCAAAACCAGAATTCCTTAAAAAATTTATTGAAAATCATAAAAATAAAGATTTTATTCTGATTGATACTCCAGGAGGAAATCCCAATGACCTAATTTATCTAAATCAGCTAAAAGAAATCCTAATGGCCCATCCTTTTATTGAAAAACATCTGGTTTTAAGTGCTACTACCAAAGAGAAGGATTTAAGTAGAATTTATAGTCAATTTACTATATTTCCTATAAAAAGCTATGTTTTTACAAAAATTGATGAAACTCAAGAATATAGTGGTATTTTTAATCAATTGATAAAAACCCATATCCCCGTTTCCTGGATAGGAATAGGTCAAAGGGTTCCTCAGGATATAGAAAAGGCCTCAAAGGCAAAAATTGCTAGTTTGATATTAGATAACATATTAGATGCTGGCAAAACTAAATTAAGTATTCAGAAATAAGGAGTTTTATATGAAAAATCCAGTGAGGACCATAGCATTTACTAGTGGAAAAGGTGGAGTAGGGAAGACCAATACCGTGATTAATCTGGGTTTGAGTTTAGTGTATATGGGTAAGAAGGTTTTGATAATAGACGCCGACCTCGGTTTGGCTAATGTTGATGTATTATTAGGCCTGTTTTGTAAATACAACACTAGTCATGTATTTTCTGGAGATAAAACCTTAAATGAAATCATTATTGAAATACCACAGGGATTGTTAATAATACCTGCTTCATCTGGAATTCAGGAATTAACAGAGCTTGATTATGAGAAAAAGCTTATTTTACTTAATGAAATTGATTCTCTAAACTATGATATAGACTTTCTTTTTATAGATACTGCTCCTGGGATATCTTCTAATGTAATGTATTTTAATATAGCCGCTCAGGAGAGGGTATTAATTGTTACTCCTGAGCCCAGCTCTCTAACCGATGCTTATGCTACGATTAAGGTTCTATCAACCAAATATAAACAAAGATACTTTAAATTAATAGTAAACTGGGTTCCCAATTCAAGACAAGCTAAAGAGATTTATGGAAAATTAACTAGGGTGGTAAATAGATTTCTTAATGGAGTATCCATTGAATATCTGGGTTTTATACCCTATGATGAGAGCCTTAAAAAGGCAGTAGCCAGGCAGAAACCAGTAGTAGATATATATCCTAATTGTTATTGTTCAAAAAAATTCATAGACTTAGCTAGAAATATATGCCAACAATCTGTTCCTTCTTATTTTGACGGTAATATAAAGTTTTTTTGGAAGAGGTTATTGCTGGATACCAGACCACTAGATACGGGTTAAGGTAGTATGGATAAATTAAAAAATTATCAACAAGTTTTACAAAAAAAATCAGTCGTTTGTCCCATTAAAGAAGAATTAGTTATGAAATATGTGCCATTAGTTAAATATGTAGTGGGCAGGATTGCACACCGTCTTCCTTCTCATGTTTCCTATGAGGATTTGATAAGTGCAGGTATTATGGGATTGATAGATGCTATAAAAAAATACGACCCTTCAAAAAATACAGAGTTTAAAACCTATGCTTATTATCGCATAAAGGGAGCCATACTTGATGAGCTAAGGGCTATGGACTGGATGCCCAGGTCCATGAGAAAAAAGGCAAAAACTATAGAAGATACCTATCATAAATTAGAAAAAAAACTGGGACGTCAAGCAAACGATGAAGAAGTGGCCTCTGAGCTAGGTATAGAATGTGATGAATTTTATAAATTACTAGAAGAATGTAAAAATATGGTGATTTTAACCGCTGAGGAAATAGAGAATTATATTGCGGAAGATTGGACACTTCATCTTTTAGAGATTAAAGAAATATTGGCATTGGCCATAAAAACACTCTCAGAGAAAGAAAAGATGGTAATATCCATGTATTATTATGACCAATTAACTATGAAAGAAATTGGTTATGTTTTAGGGTTAAGTGAATCAAGGATTTCTCAAATACATACCAAGGCAATTCTCAAACTTCGAGCTAAACTTAAACAGGATTTAAAAATAAATGATAAATGAAGGTAATTGAAACTTACAGAGTTAAAGATATTAATCAGGTGGGTAAAGATAAAAAGAAATTGAACCAGCAGACTATGATGGGGAAAAAGAAACATAAAAAAACAGAAAAAACAATTTTGGGGAATAAAGGCACTATTATAGATATTTTTGTATGATGGAAATTATTCAGGTTATTCTGGATGGATTACTGATTCTATTAGCAATATTTTTAATCGCTGAAATTAGAAAAAAGCAGTCTGTAAAAAAGCAAGCTGAGGAGTTTATATTATCTATGGAGACATTTCTAAAAGAGTCTAAAAAAATTTCTCAACAATTTGAGGAAAATTTAGATGAGAAAAAACACATAATAAAAACACTGCTTACAGAATTAAATGAGAAGATAGAAGAAGCCAATAAATATCTGAATAAACAGGAATATACAGAAACACAAGATTTGGAGAATTTAAAAAATAAAATTCTGGTTTTGCATAAACAAAATTTGGGGATAGATGAGATTGCTCAAAAACTAAATAAACCCAAAGATGAAATAGAATTAATATTGAATTTGAGAACTAATAGATTTGCAAAAGACATACCAAAATCTTGAATTTTGGCACAGAAATTGCTTAAAAGCATTTAGTATATTCAAGACAGGTTGACACTAGTGGCTGTTTTAGACCTATACAGAATAGAGGATGGAAATAAAATTCAAGAACAGCTCATAAATGAAGTATATGAATTACGAAGACAGGTGGCTGAATTAAAAAAAATAGTAATTGAATATAAAAAATTAGAAGAAAAACTCAAATACTTAAGTTTCCATGATTCTTTAACAGGTTTGTACAATCGGAATTATTTTGAAGAAGAAATGAAAAGACTGAATACTACGCGGAAATATCCTGTGGGCATCATTATAATAGATATTGATAACCTCAAGTTTGTGAATGATACTTTTGGTCATGTTAAAGGGGATGAATTAATAAAGTATGTAGCGAATATTCTTTCTTCTATATTCCGCAAAGAAGATGTAGTGGCACGCATAGGAGGAGATGAATTTGCAGTCGTTTTACCGAATGTCAATGAAAAAATTGTTCAATCCCTTTGTAAACGGATTAAAGATAATTGTAACAGGAACAATAACCCACTGAAAGTGAGTGTTTCCTTAGGATATGACATCCAATACGGGCAATATAAAGATATAAAAGAGGTTTTTAAAATGGCAGATAGCCGTATGTATAAAGATAAAAAGGGTAAAAAATGGGTCGGGTCTTAACAGCACACGATTTTCAAATCTTACCCATTTTTGCTCAAGGTGCGCTGTGGATGGCGAAAAGATTAAAATACTTCCTTTGCTCTCTTTTTCCTGAGTGTGTGCCTCTGTTTCTGAAATATGTACTCAATAATCTTTTCCCTATCTTCATGGGATATATCTACAAAGTTGATTGCTATAGAGTATTCCCCTTTTTTAATTGGTTCGCATCTAACCACTTTTCCTAATAGTTCTATGTAAATAAAAGGAAATTTGGACAATATAAAATTGGCAAAGATAAGGGTATTCATGGGAAGATTTTCCCCGGTTACCATCCTGAGTCCTGTTCCACTAATGTCCATTCCTATTCCTTTATAAAATATATCTTTAGAATTTTTATTACCTGTGGTTAACAGCTCATAGATATTATCAATTTTATTGTCCAAATGAATTAAAAATCTAATAATTGATTTAAGGGCTATATTACTAAACTCTTCTTCACTGGTAAAAGTGAAGGTATATGAGTTGGTGAGATAAAGAATTTCCTGTTTCTTATTTTTTAGCTCTTTATATTCATCCTCCGAAGTTATCCTAAACTTTACTTCAAATTCAACAGGTATCCTTACATATCTCCTTTTATCCATTTTTTACCTCTTTTTTAAGAGATGGAAAAGCAAATTATCATTAGGGCTATAAGGCTAACTTTTTTCTTACTTTCTGCTATGATAAATTTCTTCCATTATTTCTTCAAACATTTTTTCTGCTATCTGTTCAGGAGTAACCGAATAACTGCTATTTTTGAGTTTGGCCTTTATGGCATCTACTTTATCTTTTCTTATCTCCGGAAGCTCTTTAAATTTTTCAATAGCCTTTTTTATGATTTTAGAAGTATCTGAAAAATCTACAGAGACAAATTCTGTTTTTATTTGTTTATCTCTAACTTTAGTTTTTGAAATCTTTTCTGTTTCAGATTGTGGAGTAGTATTGTCCACTTTTGATGGGGGTAAATGGCCAATTTTCATAATACCTCCTTTTTACAATTATACTAACTCTGTTCAAAAATCTTTTCAAGTTTTTGCCTCATCTTAAATTTATCGGCAAATCTATTTTTATCTTTAGCTGCAAAATTTGTGCCTACGATTCTCAAACAGGAAAAAATATCCTTTAGGAAAATATTTCCTATCTAAAAAAATAGATATGGACTTAAAATGGCTTAGATAATCCCAATTTGACCTTGGCATGGTTTCTGCATATGGATAAAAATATGAACAAAGGAATTTACTCCGCTATATTTGGCAGTCTAACAGAACAAATAAGATTCAATATCATCACAAATAATCTTGCAAATATAAATAGTATAGGATTCAAAAAGGACCATTCAATCTCTGTGTCTAGGAGTTTTGGTTCCTATCTTAAAGACTACTCCCAGGTTAAAGTGGAACATACACCAATTGACTTTTCTCAAGGAGAACTTCAATTTACCGGAAATCAATGGGACATTGCCATCAAAGGAAGGGGATTTTTAAAAGTTCAGACCCCCAGGGGAATCAGATTTACTAGAAAGGGAAATCTATCTATTGACCCTGAAGGTGTGCTAGTAACAAAAGAAGGTTTTCCTGTTTTAGGTAAGCAAGGCAAAATTACTTTACCTCCCAAATTAGACACTATAAATATTGATAACTTTGGAGTCATCTCCTCTAATGGCAGAAATTTAGGTCAATTGGATATAGTAGATTTTTCAAATTATTCGGGCCTTAAAAAAGATGGTTTGGGTTTTTTTAAAACTATACAACAACCTATAACCTCTAAAGAATACACTATCTCTCAAGGGTATTTGGAAGGCTCTAATGTAAATGTAGTTGAAGAAATGGTGGGGATGATTGAATCTTTAAGAAATTATGAGAGTTATCAAAAGGTAATTCAAACATTTATTGAAGCTGACCATCAATCTATAACTCAAATAGGAACCATAAAAACATAAAGGAGGATAACAGTGCTAAAAGGTTTATGGACAGCCAGCACAGGCATGGCAGCTCAACAATTAAACATGGATGTGATTGCTAATAATTTGGCTAATGTGAATACTACCGGTTTTAAGAAAAGTCGCCCTGATTTTCAGGACCTTTTTTATCAGATAATGCGCACTGCAGGGGCAACTACTGCCACTGGAGGACAGATCCCTACTGGCATCCAGATAGGAATGGGAACCAAGCCTGCAGCAGTGCAAAAAGTCTTTACTCAGGGTGATTATATCCACACAGGAAACCCATTGGATTTAGCTATAGAAGGAAAAGGGTTTTTTATGGTTTTAAGTGGTGAAGAAGAGATGTATACCAGGGCAGGTGCCTTTAAAATTGATAGAGATGGCTATGTATGCACAGCAGATGGAGATAGACTCCAACCTGAAATAGTTGTGCCACCAGAGACTGTTACTATAACCGTAGACCCTGGAGGTAATTTTGTCTGCCTAGACGAAAATGGCATTCCTTTATTAGAAACTCCAATTTCACTATATATTTTCCCCAATCCTGCAGGTCTTTTAAGTCAAGGTAGAAACCTTTACCGGCAATCAGAGGCCTCTGGTGAACCAATAGAAGGGACACCAGGCATTGAAGGATTTGGCACTATTGCCCAAGGTTATTTAGAGATGTCCAATGTAGATGTAGTTCAAGAAATGGTCAATATGATCATCTGCCAGAGGGCATATGAGGCAAATTCTAAGGCTATTCAAACCGCAGATGAGATGCTGCGTATGGCCAACAATGTGAAGAGGTAAGAAATGGGCAAAGGTCGTCTCAGTGTTCTATGCTTTTTATTACTTTTTGTTTGGGCAATAGACAGTGGAGCAAATAAAAATCATATCAAAATAGGTGTAGATCAAATAAAGGCCATTTATATTAATTTTATAAAGAATAGCATGCCCTGGAAAAAACAGGATGTTCAGATAACCAATATAGAGGTAAAAAATGCAATCACCCTCCCTGATAGTAATTGGAGTTATGAAGTAATTACTCCTAAAGGTTGCAACTATCTTGGACGTGTAAGTCTGGCTATTAGATTTAAGTCAGGAGGAAAATCTGAGCTAGTCAGGGTAATAGGTGAGGTAAAGGTATTCAAAAAAGTAATATATGCAAAACATTTTATAAGAAAACATCAGGTGATTAAAAAAGAGGATATTAAACTCCTAAAAAGGGACATTAGCCATTTGCCCAAAAATATTATAACAGAAATAAAAGAAGTGATAGGGAAAAAGGCAACTCACTCTATATACCCTGGCAGGATAATTACCAAAAACTTCTTAGAGTCTGTATCTACAGTAAAAAGAGGAGATGTAGTAACTGTAATTGTAGAATCAGATACCCTAAAAATAACCACTAAGGGAATAGCTAAGGAAAAAGGACAGCCAGGTGATGTTATTAAAGTTATAAACATAGATACTAAAAAAGTAATTTATGCAAAGGTAGCAAATAATTCAATGGTTAAGGTGGAATTTTAAAAATGAAAAATTCAAAATGGATACTTTGCCTTTTATTTGTACTATTGGGTTGTGCTGGCCCCAAAAAACAATTAAAAGAAGTAGAAATTCCTGAAATATCATTTCCTAAAATTGAGGCTCCAAAAGAAGGTTGTATATGGACTCCTCATTCAAAGGCACTTTTTAGCGATCCCATTGCCAGAAATATAGGAGATACAGTGACTGTAAATATTGTAGAAACCTCTAAAGCCTCAAACAAGGCTACTACTAATGCTGATCGGTCAAGCACCTTAGATGCAGGAATAGAAAAATTCTTGGGTTATGAAAAGGCATTAGCAGAAAAAAACCCTAGATTTGATCCAAAGAACATGATTAATAGCAAGTTTGAATATCAGTTTAAAGGCAGTGGAAATACTGCTAGAGAATCTAAGGTAATAGCCACTCTCACAGCCACAGTGGTTAAAGTCCTTCCTAATAATAATTTAGTCATTAGCGGAAGTAGGAAGATAAAAATTAACAATGAGGATCAAATAATGGTATTACAAGGAATTATTCGCCCTGAGGATATTTTGCCCAATAATACCATTCTTTCTAGTTATATTGCTAATTGCAAAATTTCTTATTCTGGAAGAGGTGTAATTTCAGAAAAACAAAGGCCAGGATGGTTAACTAGGGTTTTAGATTATGTTTGGCCATTTTAGAACAAAAGGGAAAAGGCATCTCTATGTTATTTTTATTTTCTATTCTCTATTTTCTATTCTCCTTTCAACTAATTCATTTGCTGTAAGGATTAAAGATATTGCATCCATTCAAGGAGTGAGACCTAATCAACTAATTGGTTATGGCTTAGTCACCGGCCTTAATGGGACAGGTGACAAGACTGACCAAATTAAATTTATTGCCCAGTCAGTGGCCAATATGCTAAGGAATATGGGAATAAATGTGCCTTTTAAAGATGTCAGTAAGATAAGATTAAAAAATGTTGCTGCTGTTATGGTAACTGCAAATATCCCACCTTTTGCCAAAATAGGCACTACCATTGATGTTTTAGTTTCTTCCATAGGAGATGCAAAGAGTCTTCAAGGTGGGGCATTGGCTTTAACCCCGTTAAAAGGTGCTGATGGTAAGGTTTATGCACTGGCACAAGGTCCTATTTCTATCGGAGGATTTGGAGCAACAGGTGCTGCCGGAGGAGGCATTCAAAAAAACCACCTTACAGTAGGAAGAATTGTAAATGGTGCAATTATTGAGAGGCAAATACCATTTGATATAACCAGAAAACAACAGCTTAATATAACCCTTGATATTTGCGATTTTACCACAATTTTGAGAATTTGTGATACTATAAATCATAGATTTGGTGAATATATCGCCAGACCAGTGGATGGAAGAACTATTGATTTACATATTCCTGATTCCTATAAGAACAATCCGGTTAAATTTATAGCCTTAGTAGAAAATATCTCTGTGGAACCAGATACTATAGCTAAAGTAATAATAAATGAAAGGACAGGCACAGTAGTTATTGGTGAAGATGTGAAAATTTCTACAGTGGCAGTGACTCATGGAAATCTCACTATTGAGATAAAAGAACAAAAACAGGTTTATCCTGCTTATCCATTTGCCCCTGAACCTCCTCCAGAGACTAAAGGAGCGGTCATTCCTCCTGAAAAAGGAATGGTTACTGTTCCTGGAGGTCAAACTGTAATAGTTCCTGAAACAGAGATAAAAATAGAAGAAGAAAAGAAACCATTAGCCATCTTACCTAAAACAGCTACTATTGGAGAATTGGTAAGGGCACTAAATGCTATTGGAGTCACCCCTAGAGATTTAATAAGTATCCTTCAGGCTATTAAATCTGCAGGAGCTCTACATGCAGAATTGGAAATTATATAACTCCATAATGGCTCCCTCTAGTATCCAGTATCAAGGAGCAAGGAGCAAGAGTCAAGAGAAATTAAGGAAGGTATGCGCTGAATTTGAATCCCTATTTATTCATTATATGTTAAAAACTATGCGGAATTCTAGTTTGAAATCTCCGTTATTGCATAGTAAATATGAGGATATTTATAACTCCCTTATTGACCAACAGATTTCACTCCACATTTCTAAAGCAGGAGGAATAGGGATAGGGGAAATACTTTATAATCAATTAAAGGTTTTAGATGCTCATGACGATAAAAAATAAAAGTTTGGAAAATTTACTTATTTTGCTGAGAGAATATATATTACTTCTTGAAGAGCTTTTAAGTTGTTTAGAAAAGGAGAAAATGTTTATCATTGACCCTTCATTAGATGAGCTATATGAAATGAACAAACAAAAACAAAATATTCTTTTAAAAATCAAATTGGCCAAAGAGTCTGTGAAAAATATATTAAATGAATTTGAACCTAACATTTCTCTAAAAAGACTTATAGAGAAAATACCCAGGAGTCATTTAAGAGAAGAAATCAGCCATGTTTATAGGGAAATTATATCTTTGAGTGAATTAATTGAGTTTACAAACAGGCAAAATAAGGAGTTTATTCAAGATTCCTTAAATTGTATAAGTGATTGTATCTATATGTTTATAAATTCTTCTTCTGAATTGCATAGTTATAGAAAGGATGGAAAGGAGTTTTCGTCACAAGCACATTTTTTTAATCAGAAGGTATAATGAGCATTTGGATTGAGGCTAAATATGTCTATTATTGATGCATTAAATATTGCCTGGACAGGAATTATTGCCCAACAAAAGGGAATGGATGTTACCAGTCATAATATTGCTAATGCAGATACGCCAGGATACTGCCGTCAAATACCCATCCTTGAAACTATTGCTCCTATTGGGGGAGTAAAAGTTCCTCATATAATTCGTGCCTATGATATATTTACCACTAGTATGATACACCCAAAATTGTCAGTGGTTTTTGATTTAGAAGTGGGGAAAAAATATTTAGAAAATATTGAGGGTATATTTAATGAAACAGAAGATTCGGGATTGAGGGCAACACTAAGTGATTTTTTTAATAGCTGGGAAGAAATTGCCAATAATCCCAGCAGTCTAGCTGAAAGAATAGCAGCTATCGAAAATGGACAGGAGCTAGCAAATAAAATAAATACCATGTATCAAGACTTGGAAAATTTAAGGCTTAATGCCAATTCTGAAATTGAGACCACAGTGGAAGAAATCAATAACATAACCAGCCAAATTGCCCAATTAAATGTGAAGATTGCAGAATTCGAAGCAGGTGGAGAAAATGCCAATGACTTAAGAGATAAAAGGAATTTTTTGATAGAAGAGCTTTCAAAACTTGTAGGAAATCACCATATTGAAGATAAAGATGGTAAAATTTCCATATTCATAGGTAAAGGAAGCACTCTTGTTCAGGGAAAGGATTATAACAGCTTAGAAGTGAAAACAGATTCAGGTGGCAATTTCAGGATTATATTGAAAGTAGGAAGCAGTGAAATAGATATAACTGATGATATAAATGGTGGGAAAATAGCAGGACTGCTTAATATGAGAGATGAAGTCATTCCAGAATATAAAAATAAGCTAAATGCGTTAGCAACTAGCATTATAAAAGAAGTAAACAAACAGCATAGCCAGGGAGTAGGACTTACTTTATTCCATGAAACCACAGGCAGTTATGAAGTTACTGACCCCAATGCTCAACTAGCAAGTCAAGCCTCAGGCTTAGATTTTTGGGATGAGATAATAGAAGGTAACCAATTCACAATTTGGGTCTATGACAGTTCTGGAACAGCTGTGCAAAATCAGATTACTATCCAGCCAGGATGGTCACTCAATGATTTGAGGAATTATATTAATACTAATGTAAATAATCTGACGGCAAACATAGTAGATGGAAAATTACAATTAATAGCAGATGATGGCTATTCTTTTGGGTTTTCAGATGATTCATCAAATATCCTTATGGCATTAGGTATTAACACATTTTTTACAGGTAAGGATGCAGAAGATATAGGTATTAATTCTTTAGTTTCTGATAACCCTGAATATATTGCCGCTGCTAAAATAGAGAACGATGGGAGTTTCGCCCCTGGTGACGGCAGAAATGCACAAGAAATAGCAAATTTGCAGGATAACTCCATTGATGAACTTGGGGATACCTTTAATGGTTATCTTAGTTCACTGGTAGGGGAAATTGGTATAAAAGCCCGAGGCACTTATAGAAACCATGATTTTCATAACTCTTTACTTTCAAGTCTTAAAGAAAGAAGGGAGAGTATTCAGGGTGTCTCTTTAGATGAAGAGATGACAAATTTGATTAAATTTCAACGTGCTTATGAGGCTTGCATTAAAATTATGCAAGCCTCTGATGAAATGTTTGAGGACTTATTACAAATAAAATAAGGTAATTGACATGCGGGTAACACAAAAGATTATATATAGCCATATAATTGAAAATTTAGGTAATATCACCGAAGATATCAAAAATTTAAATGAAATGATATCTAGTGGGAAAAAAATCAGACATCCTTCAGATGACCCTATAGGCACAGTTAATATTTTAGAAATAGAAAAATTACTTTCTTCTATAAAACAATACAGAAGAAATGTAGAATTTGGAAACAATTGGCTTAAAGATATGGAAAATGTGATCCAAAACAGCATGGAGACTGTGGTAAGGGCCAAAGAAATTGCAGTTCAGATGGCAAATGATACTTACAATGCAGCACAGAGGAAAGACGCAGCTATGGAAATAGATGCTATCTTAAGGGAAATGGTATCTCTAGGAAATTCAAAGTTTCAGAAAAAATACATATTTTCTGGGTATAAAACAGACACTTCACCATTTGAAGTAACAGAGGATGCAGATGGAAAAATCACCAGTGTAACATATAATGGAGATAAAAATTCTATAAAAATAAAGATTTCTCAAAACAATTATATAAAAATTGGTAAATATGGCACAGAGATATTTGGTGAAGAAACTGAAGAAAGTTATGCCTTTTCTGTGCTTATTAGATTGAGAGACGCTTTAGAAAATAATGATATTTCTGGTATACAAAATGAGTTGGATAATCTTGATCAAATTCATCAACGTTTGAGTAATAACATTTCAGATATAGGCGCAAAGATGAATAGGCTGGAGATAAGAAAAAATATATTTTCACAAAGTGAGTTAGATTTGCAAGAAAGGTTATCTACCATTCAAGATACAGATATTGCAGAAGCCATTACAATGCTAAAATCCAAAGAGGCTATTTATCAAGCAGCACTTCTATCCTCTACTAAGATTACTCAAATAAGCTTAGTAAATTACCTGTAAGTATTAATTCCCACTTAAAATCGGCTACTTTACTGGTTTATTGATTAGAAGTCAATTTTTTGACATCGGGGCTTATTTAAAAAAATCTGTGACTAAAAATGGAATTGTCCAAATACCCAGGGCTACGTCAAAGTCAGGCCATAAGTAATTTAACAAAAATAAAAAATCCAAATGGTTTGATTTGACACCTGTCTGCGTGCGGACATGCACAGGCAGGTTTAGGCTTTGTCATTTGTCATTTTAAAATTTGGTATTTTTCTAATGTCCATCATCTTGTATTCACGAAGTCGCCGAAGGCGATTTCCCGAAGGGCAAGATAGCCTTACGGCAATTGTAAAATGAAGATTGCAAAGTCATTTTCCCCCTCCTTTCGCAGTTGTAGTGGAATTGGGGTCTAACCTACAAAATACAGTTAAGAAAATAGAAAACGGAAAACAGAAATTCCCAGTTCGTGTTAACTTGCAAACTTTCCAACTTACAACTTTGTAATGCCAAACCTTGATAAGCTAGGCGTCAAATTAAACAACTTCATTGCCTCAATCAAAAAGAAAACTAGAATTGACTAGAGACTAAGCACCACGCACTAAGGACGTCTCATCGTGCAAACGTGTAAACGTGTTAACGTGCATAAAGAAGGAAAAGAAGGAAAGGGAAACGGGAAACAGAAAATAGAAAATAGAAAACAGAAATTCCCAGTTCCCATTTCCCAATTTCCATTTCCCAATTCCAACGTG
>Ga0190306_1000222_pt1 | contig 21898 bp, 18 predicted proteins | sample 48700734_MG_FD_161657 | JGI IMG/M metagenome (GOLD analysis project Ga0190306, IMG submission 161657) | Hydrothermal vent sediment bacterial communities from Southern Trench, Guaymas Basin, Mexico - 4870-07-3-4_MG | ecosystem: Environmental > Aquatic > Marine > Hydrothermal vents > Sediment ... | reverse complement strand
ACCTAGAACATAACGACTCCTGTCATTTATATCGTGGCGGTCATCTTTCTCATGCCGGGAGGGGGAACCTTTAATTTGTCCGGAACGGCTAAGACCCTTCTTTACCTTTCTAAACTCATCAAGATTTTCGCAGCAGGTATAATCAAATCGTCTGTGTAATTGATCTTCCAGCCAGTCACGGAAAGGCGAATCAGGCTTTACCCGAAGCTTTGAAGGTAAAGATGCTCTATCAGAATTATGTATAAACTTAACTTCATTTTCGATAACTTTGTAATAAACAAGCCGTCCACGCAAATGTGTGCTGTCAACCCACTCGCTTACCTCCCGGTAATAAGCAGCTGGAACAAGAAGGGAAAGTGCAAAACTGTGTAAAACTCTTTCTGCAGCTCCTTCCCAGTTAGAATCTTCTTCTTTAACCATAATAAGCTCACCGGCAAAGGGAATTTTTTCAGGAGAAAGCCCCAGAGCCTCACATAGATTATCTCGAATACGTATCTGTTTAAGGCTGATATTACTACGTCTTTTTTTTAAGGATTCTACTTCGTCAAAAACAAGGATGTGCTCATCCTTCAAACCTTTAATGGACACTTCCTGCTCAGTTCTCCCATTCTGGAGTTCTGCAGATTTTTCCTGAACACTCTCAAGTCTAATCTTTGCATTGCTGCGGTTATCTATAAAACCTTCCCCATCTTTTATTTGTGGAAGCTCAAGAGATTTACATAAATTCTGATAATCTTCAAATTTGGAAAGCCGCTTTTCTTTATCAGCTTCTGTTGCTCTTTTTTCACTTTTAAGAGATTCCAGCCGGTCACCACCGTTTTCTGCTATAGCCTGCCTTAACTCATCACGTTCCCTCTGTAAAGATTCTCTATTAGACGAAATCCCTTCTACCTTTATCTTTCGTTTACTAATTACGGTATCCTGTTTTTCAATCCTATTTATTAAAAGAGAAGCTTTCTCAGATGCAAACCATGGGCTAAGCCCTTCCCTGCAAAAACGCATTTCAACCCTTTCTTTTTCCAGGAGATCCAGTTTTGCCATCTTTTCAGACAGAGGAGTTAATCTTTCAATCTGATTTTTCGCCTTTAAAATTGCTTCATGGGATCGGTTTAGATCTTCAAAATGATTAATTAACTCTTCTATACGTGGAGCCGTATCAAAGGCCTCAAGCATATGTTCCCGAACAAAGCTGGTCAAATTGCCTACAGATTTAAGAGATACTGTTTGATGAAACAACTCCAGAGCCTGATCACTCTGCAAACCAAACCGGCGACGAAAAGCTGCACCGTAGGGAGGAAAGGTGTCAAATGGGAACTCAACATGCTCAAGGTTTTTCAGCCCCTTTTTAAGTCGCGAAATATCCGAACCAAAATTGGAAAAATGATCTTTTATAGACAGTTCCCTGTCGGCAACTATATAAAACCGGGAGGGTTGTCCTGTAGCTTCCTTTTGCCAGAAAACCTGTGCCAGAGTTACATAATGTCCATAACCTTCATTATAAAAAGAACCAAGAATAACAGAATATGAATTCCTGTCCCTTAAGGCTACAGGTTTTGCCGAATATCCTCCATCGCTCCTCTCAGACTTATAGTAACCCTGGACATAAGACCTAAGACTTCGCTCTTTATACTCAGCACCAGCTGCCTTGTTGTACAAAACCCTGTTTGCCGGAACGAGAAGGGTAGTTACTGCATCTACAAGGGTAGATTTTCCGGAACCGATATCCCCGGTTAAAAGTCCGTTAAGGCCGTTAAGTGAGAGTTCCCAAATTCTGTTATGAAAAGTACCCCAGTTATAAACTTCCAGGCGTTTTAACCTAAAACCAGCCAGAGCATCATCGGTTGAGAATTCTAATAATGTATCGGGATCACTCATCTGCAGCCTCTCCTGAAACTTGATTACCCTTTCCATATTCAAGATATTCTTCTATTCGTGTATCAAACTCCTGCAGCCACTGGGCATCTACAAAGGCTTTTATTATTCTTTTAACCTCGATTTTTTCTTTTTTATCACCCAGAAACCGAATAAACCCCAGTTCGTAGACCTTCTGAAGTGCACCATCTACCTTCCGAACAAACTGAACCTCATTGCTTCCGGAAACAAAAAATGTTCCCATTAAATCAATTATTTCCTGCTTGTCTATAATAAGCCGCTCTTCTCCACTTGAAGCATCGTGTTCTGCAAGTTTACGCCTAAGCTGAGCCAATAGAAGACTTACAGGATATGACAACTGGCGACGCACAATAAGCTGGGGAATTTCATTGTTATCATCATTTCTCTCACTGTTTTTAAGAAAAGCAAAACCTTCATCCTCAAAAAACATGAGTTCCAGTCCTATTACAGAAAGATAATCTCTTACAGGTCCCTGATGATCAATGAGATCCTGCCATTTTCTACTGTTATCTTCCCTGTAAACCACACCCTTTAGAAGTGCAATCAAAATTACAGGTAGACGATCGCTATTTTCAGTCATTATCATTCAACCTCTAGTTGCCTTTTAGCTTTTTTTTGAAACATTATTTTAGGTATTGTAGCAGATCTATTAATTCCATCATTATCTGTCCACAAGACAATCTCTAATTCATTTTCGTCAATAAAGGCATATCTGCTTTCTTCTGCTATTGTAAAATATGTTATTAGTTCTGCAAGCCCCTCTTCCAGGGGATAATTTTCAATCAAAACACCAAGACTTACCTGCTGCTGAAGTTCAAGAGTTTTTGCAATATTCTGTTCAAGCCTAAGTTTATCCACAACTACCTGATTATACAGGGCAGAGGTGTCAAGAGATTCGCCATCTCCATCAAGAATTATCGAATCAAGATTAATTTTTAGGGGAGGAGAGAAAAGGGGACGTTCCATGGGAAGCTGAAAAGATGGGCGAGTACCATCAATATTCATAAAATACTGATCCAAAGGGGATATATTCCGAACTTCAAGGGCATCTTTATCTATATTGTCCAGAATTTTTACAATCCTCTTGTTTTCATAATAACTACGATCATCCAGGAACCTCCGTAGCTGTTTTGAAAGCCGGGCAACCATTCTCTGAGTCTGTTCCCCTGCATTTATCCAGTCAAAATGTATACGCTTTAGACGAATATCATCTGTTAGCCCTTTTAATTCCTCCCGTTCAAAAACCTTATCCAGAAGTAATGTAAACTCATCCTGACTTCCAGGGGACATTAAAAAATCCCAGAAAGCTCTAAAACTCAAGCCCTGTTCCGACTGGGTTATTTCATCATGTTCTCCGAATATTGTTTCAAGAAGATCCCCTTTTTCGCCTGTCCAGGCAGCAATCTCTTCCCGGACAGAACGGTCAAGCTCTCTAAAATTATGTTCAACCATCCTGAAATCACCAAGAAGCTCCCTGGCTGTTTTACTAAACAGAATATAACGCTCACGAATTTCTCTGGAATCCAGCATGGGAATATCGCCCCTCTCTATTGCTTTTATCTGCCGGTTTATCTCTTTTCTCTGTTGTTTAAGTTCGCTTATTCTTTTATTTTTGTCTTCTTCCACTCCATGAACAATTTGCCTTAGAAGATCAAAGCTTGCAAAAAGTCTGCCCTCGGTACCAATAAAACTCTTCTCAAACAAACTGTCCATCCATTGCAGAGCCTTTTCTGCAGGAGGAGTAAGGTCATAATGAGGTGTATCAGAACCCTGGGGATAAAATTTCCGAAGCCAGGCCCGGTCATTATGAGCCCAATCATCGAGATAGCCGCCGGCATTTCTCAGAAATTCCTGTTCTGCTCCGGCTTCTTTTAAGTAATAGAGATAGTCTTCCAGCCTCATGGTCAGTTCAGACTCTTCAATACTTCGGATATTATTTTCCCTAAAAACAGAATCGAGAAAGCTTGCTGCGAGAGGCCCATTTTCTGCGGTCATAAGACGCCAGGCAGGGTGGGTTTTACGCATGTTTTTTAAGTCGAAGTAATCTAATGGCATGGGGTGATTTTAGTCTTTTTTAACTGTTGCGAAAAGGGGCGTGGTAACTTTATCCATGTAGGCAGTAGTGCTCTCTATTATGAAATAGCCAATATTCCCGATCCGGATAGAAAGAATGATGTTCTGGTGTCATTTTACCAGACGACTCATGAGGTCTTCTCATGTTGTTGTATTATCTATAATTCCACCAGTGTTCCATAGAGTTATTTTGAGCTGCTTTCAGGCTCATTTGATCGAGGCTATATGCTTATACATAATTTTAATAAAAATTAAAAAGTATGAGACCCTAAAAGTAGAAGATTGTCAAAAAGAGATAAGTGCGGTATTTGTGTAGGATATCCCTCTTTACAATTTTTTTTTCGGGAGTGTCAAGGTTAATTTAATAAGGCAGACTTTAGACAAAAGATGAAATAGAAAAGAGTTGCAATAGATTAAAAATTAAATGATAATCAAATTATGAAGATAGTAAAAAAGGCTCTTATTATTATTTTTCTTCTGTATTCTTTTTCTTTGAATGCAGAAAATATACTGCCTAATAATAGATCTTTTAACACAAATCAGGGATTATCCCAGGGTAATGTTTTAGATGTGGTACAGGATTCTCTGGGCTATTTATGGCTGGCAACTCAGGATGGAATAAATAAATATGATGGTTATAATTTTACGGTATTGCGTCCCGGAATTGATAATGGGAACACACAGCAATTCTATCGCTGTCTGGCAGTAAATAAAGAGTATTTGTATGCCGGAAGCTGGGGGGGAGGCCTGTGGAAAATACATTTAGCCACTGATTTAGCTGAATTTATAGGCTTTAGTAATATGGATATTTGCAGCCTGAAATTTGATGACCAGGGTGTTCTCTGGATTGCAGTATCCAATACAGGCATCTTTTCCCTATCCTCTAAGGGAGAAATCCAAAAATATAGCTTCGATAAAAAAACTGTTATTAATACTCTATTTTATCATCCATCCGGTTTTATATTTGCAGGAACAAATAATGGTTTATTTAGGCTGGATCCTGAAAAGAACAGGTTTATAGAATGTCTCAGTATTACATCAAGAAAAACACTTGAAGAAAAGAATGTATTATCTCTTGAATTTCATGACTCCGATTCCCTCTGGATAGGAACTCAAAAAGGTTTAATTCTTTGGAATTTTCATACGAATACCATAGAGGTTTTTACATCCCAATCTCATCCTGATCTTACGGATGATAATATTAGTAAAATATTTCAATATTCCAATGAATTATGGATTGGAACTTACTCAAAAGGTCTATATACGCTGGATCTAAAAACGAACAATTTTAATAATTTTAGTAAATTATCAAAAAATGAAGATATTTCGCAGATCCTTGCGATGAATGCTGATTTTGAAGGGAATTTGATTATTGGAACCAATGGTTCATTAATTTTTCATAATCCTTCACCAATATTCTGGCAAGCACTTATTCATGAACCTGCTAATAATACCAGCCTGCCTGGAAATGAAGTATGGCAACTGTATACGGATTCAGCAGATAACTTATGGATAGGAACTAATAATAAAGGGCTTGTAAAACATGATTCTGATACTGGTCAATTTGTATCCTATTCTCATGACCCCGGGGATCCGACTTCTATCAGTAATAATACTGTATTTTCTGTTTTAGAGGATTCGGAACAACGCATCTGGGCCGGAACAAACAGCGGATTGAATGTGCTTAACCAGGAAACAGGCCAGTTTAAACTTTATCTAAACGATGCTGAAGATGAATCATCTCTTTCTGGTAATTCCATCTGGAGTATTTTCCAGGATTCCAATGGAACGATATGGGTAGGAACCAGGGCACACGGCTTAAATCAATACATACCGGAAACTGATTCTTTTAAAAGGTACTATGCAGAACCTGGAAATCCTCAGGCACTTCAAAGTAATTTTATCTATACAATATTTGAAGATAATCAAAAGCGATTATGGATTGGAACAATTGAAGGGGGGCTCCATAAATTAAATACTGACACGGGTGTTTTTACGCACTATAAGAATAATCCTCAGGATGATAGGAGCCTGCCTAATGATTTTGTCTTGTCTATAACCCAGTTTTCAGAGGATCAGTTATGGATTACTACTAACGGGGGAGGGATTGCCCTGTTTACAATTTCTGATGAAAAATTCAAATCTTACCAGAAACAGGATGGCCTGCCTAACAATGTTGTATATTCAATGGTTGAAAGCACCCCTGGCATATATTGGCTGAGTACAAATAACGGTCTTAGTGAATTAAATTCCAGTGATATGACTTTCAGAAATTTTGATATGCATGATGGTCTTCCCTGGCTGGAGTTTAATGGCAAGTCATATTCCAAAACAAGAAATGGAAATATCTATTTTGGGTCAAATGAGGGTATCTTACTAATAATGCCGAATAAACTCAGACATAACAGTTATAAACCAATTATTCGAATTCAAAATCTGGAGATCAACAATTCTCCCATATCTCCAGGAGAAACGGTGGGGGGAAAAGTCGTATTGGAAAAGAATATTGCCTATACATCTAATCTTAATTTATATCCTGAATACCAACAGTTTTCCGTTGAATTCAGTAATTCAAGTTACATGACACCCCGGAAAAATGAATACAGATATATTCTGGAAGGATTTGATAAGAAATGGATTTATACAAATTCTCAACATAGAAAAGTTTCGTATACAAATTTACCACCTGGCAATTTTACCCTGATAGTAGAAGGATCCAACAATGAAGGTATATGGAGCCTTAATAGTGCCCGCCTGGGAATTAAGGTGATACCGATATGGTACAAAAACCCAATTATTCAACTGTTTTTTATTCTTATAACTAGCTTGTTGATTTTTATTATTATTTATAGAAGATATAAAAATATTCAACGAAAGAATTATGCATTGATACAAGTAATTACAAATTTAGCTCATGAAATGAATAGCCCTCTGGGCGCTATAGGTGCAAGTATTTTTAGTTTAAAAAATGAAACAGATAAAGTTACCGATCAGTATTTGAAATTATTAAATGGTCTGGAGAATAATATCTCTCCTAACAGGATAAAAGAAATGTTTTCTTTTTCAGATCCCAATTCCATTATCTTAAATACCAATACTTCTACTCAACAACTAAATAATATTTTTAAAAATCGAACAGATATCAAAACAGAAGTACTGGATGATATTATTGACAGATTGGTTTTATTCGGTTTTAAAACTCAAAAATATGGAACCCTACTCAAAAATCTTCCCATAGATGATATTGATATTATAGTTACTATTGCAGGAATACATAATTCATTACTGATTTCCGAAGAATCAATAAATAAAACATCCAAAGTTATAAACACAATTAAGATCTTCTCTAAATCATCTTCTGTTTTTAATAAAGTCTCCTACAACATAAAACTGCAGATAGAGCAAATAATAAAGAACTTCAAAGGGAAAATGGATAAAATAGCTGATATTTCAATTTCCATATCTGACAATCTGGAAATTAATGCAAATAAAAATCAGATGGATATGGTATGGGAAAACTTAATAACTAATGCTTTGGATTCTGCTTCAGAACAAAAGGATGGTTTTGTCATTATTGAAAGCGAAAAAAAAGATGATAAAATATTTGTTAAGGTTATAGATAACGGCCCTGTAATTCCCAGAAGAATCCGAAAAAAGGTATTTAAACCGTTTTTCTCAACAAAAATAACAGGAAAAGGAAGAGGACTTGGTCTTAATGTAACTAAACAGATTATTGAATATCATAACGGAATGATCTCTTTTAGTACAAATAAAAAACAAACTGTCTTTACAGTCACTCTTCCGGCAGGGAAAGATGAGGATTATTAATGCATAGATTAGAAATTCTTTTGGTTGATGATGAAGCCATTATACTTTTAAGTTTAAAGATGGAATTAAAACGACGGTATAAGCAATACACAATACATACAGCACTCAATGCAGAACATGCTCTTGATATTCTTGTTCAGAAAGGTGATTCAATTGCACTTGTTATTTCAGACTGGCTGCTTCCGGGCATCAAGGGAGATGAACTTTTAATTCATGTGAATACCCATTATCCGGAGATAAAGAAAGTTCTAATATCAGGACAGGTTCCCGACAATGTACTTACGCAAATTAAGGAACTTGCTAATTTAGATTCATATATTCCAAAACCATGGAATAGTAACGAATTATTTTCATTTCTTGATCCCTTATTACAGTAATTGTAAATTCTGGTAAAATTTTTTCAAATAGCTAAACCTCACGATTTAAATGAATCATTAAATAAGTTTTTTATAGTCCATTTTGGCATATATAATTCTATGTATTTCCACTATATTCTCAACTACAACATAAAACACAATATAATTTTTTACTGACAACATCCTGTATTCCGTTTCCAGAGGTTCTATATATTGATATACTTTGCAGGGATAAGGAAATTGCTAAAGTCTCAATATTGAGGATTCAAGTTCATCAAATAAGCCCACTGCCGACTTAGGTACTTTTAATATATTTGTAATGTAATCCAGAATACCGTGAAAGTCCCTGATTGCCAAAGAAAGATATTTTAGATTATACATTTTATTTATTCGTCCCGGATGATAAAGCTGACCTTATCTGCGGTATACTCTACCTCCCAACATTTACTAACCTAATTATATCATTATTTTGCTAAATTTCGACTAAATTGCAATTTTCTATTTTCCCCCTTTATTTTTCTTTCAATCCTTATTAGACTTGTAAGTGTATTTATTAAGCGTTAAGGTGGAAAAATGTTTTCAGGTCCTTCCTTTTACTGGGCTCTTCTGGGTTTACTTTTAATTGCTGCGGAAATGTTTCTTCCTGGATTTGTAATTTTTTTCTTTGGTTCGGGAGCTATTATAACGGGGTTTCTTTCGATACTCATTCCTGGAGTTTCAGAAAGTTACACAGCCCAGGGAATAATTTGGATGGTTTCATCTTTGTTAACATTGGGATTTTTTAGGAAAAAGTTTGCAAAAATTTTTAAAGGAACAATTTTAAATAAAGAAATTAGTACAAATGTGGGTCAATCTGCAGAAGTTATTGAAGCAATAGCTCCAGATAAACCCGGCCGTGTACGATATCATGGAACCAGCTGGAGGGCTATCAGCTACACAGAAAGCTTTGAGCCGGGAGCAAAGGTTGATATTATAAAAGAGGATAATCTTACTTTTATAGTTTCAGGGACAATTCTGGATGAGGATAATAAATATATTGAGAAAGATGATATAGGCGATACATAGTGTCGAATTCCTATATTTAATCGCAAAAAAGGAAAAAACAATGGGTAATATTTTTTTGACATACCTACTGGCATTTATTGTGATAATAATTTTCTTTAAGCTGATACGTATAGTACCGGAAAAACAAAGTTATGTCATTGAACAGTTTGGTAAATACAGCAAAACTTTAGTAGCAGGATTACATTTGGTTATTCCTTTTATTCAGAGGGTAGCTTATAAACACACCCTAAAAGAAGAAGTAATTGACGTTGAGCCGCAGGTTTGTATAACAAATGATAACGTCCAGGTAACTGTAGATGGTATTCTTTATATAAAAGTAATTGATCCTGTAAAAGCAAGTTATGGTATAGAGAATTACCGTTTTGCTACAGCTCAGCTGGCAAAAACAACAATGCGTTCAGAAATTGGAAAGCTTGAACTGGATCGTGCTTTTTCAGAACGTGATGAAGTTAACGATAATATAGTTAAGGCTGTGGATGAGGCTTCCGACCCATGGGGAATAAAAGTTACAAGGTATGAAATAAAGGATATTTACCCTACACCAACAATTGAACATGCTATGGAACAGCAGATGAGGGCGGAAAGGGAAAAAAGAGCGGAAATATTATCGAGTGAAGGTGAAAAAGAATCCCGGATAAATATTTCCAGGGGACAAAGGCAGGAGGCCATAAATATTAGTAAGGGTGAACGCCAAAGGATGATAAATACCTCAGAGGGAAGGTCCCATGCGATTGAGATTGTATCAATAGCCACTGCCGAAGGCTTGAAGGATATTGCGTCTGCCCTACAGCTTCCAAAAGGCCGTACTGCAATGTCAGTTCGACTGGCAGAACAATATGTAGAGAAATTTGGGGAAATACTAAAAGGAACAGAAACATCTGTTCTGCCATCTGGAATTGCAAATCTAAAAGGTATGTTGGATACAGTTCTCCCTTCGCTAACTTCAGCAAATAAGGGAGGTACAGAATGAGTGCTTTTCTTCCCCTTTATATTTTAGCAGGAATTTTTGGTTTTATTGTATTAATTTCCTTATTACGAAGTGTCAGAGTTGTTCCTGCCAGAACAGCCCTTGTTGTAGAACGTCTGGGAAAATATTCAAGAACTCTAAATGCAGGGTTACATGTATTAATACCATTTTTAGAAAAGGTCAGATACAAACATAATCTTAAGGAAGTAGCTATTGATGTTCCTGCACAGGATTGTTTTACCCAGGATAATGTAAAAGTAAAAGTAGACGGTGTTCTCTACATTCAGGTTGTAGATCCTGTAAAAGCCAGCTATGGTATTACTAATTACGAATTTGCAACTATCCAATTGGCACAAACAACTATGCGATCTGTAATTGGAAAACTGGAACTGGATAAAACGTTTGAGGAAAGAGATCAGATAAATGGCTCTGTTGTTCAAAGTGTTGATCTGGCATCTGATCCCTGGGGTGTAAAAGTATCCCGGTATGAAATTCAAAATATTAAAGTGCCTCCTGCAATTTTAGAAGCTATGGAAGTTCAGATGAAGGCAGAACGTGAAAAAAGAGCCGAAATTGCAAGAAGCCTTGGAGAAATGGAATCAAAAATAAACCGCTCCCAGGCAGTTATGGAAGAAGTTATTAATATCAGTGAAGGTGAAAAAGAAAGAATGATCAATGTTGCAGAGGGTAGAGCACAGGAGATACGTTCTGTAGCAAAAGCAACTGCAGGTAGTATACGGCAAATTGCTGGTGCAATGGATGGTGCAGGAGGAGAAGAAGCCGCCATATTGAGAGTCTCAGAAAGCTATATTGATCAGTTAAATAATATTGTTGGAGAAAAGAGTAAAGTAATTTTGCCCCTTGATCTGACAAATATGAATGATATTCTCTCTCACGTAAAATCAATGTTTAAGTAGTCTTTATGCAGGCAGAAACATATGTTTCTGCCTTTCTCTCTTGACTCTTATTATATTTAAAAATAAAATTGACTCCATGCTGTATCTGTAGTATATTAAAAACTCAAATCTATCAAATACTAAATGATGTGTGTCCTCATAGATTAGATAACGATTTAGTTTGTACAGAATGTACTGGTATTCTGAAGCAAGGAAGATATAGTGGTTAAAAAGGGTTTCCCTTCTGTTCATTTTTATGATCAGGATTTTGTAGATATTTATGAAAAGTCCTGGGTTTGGATGTCAGATTCCTGGCAGTCAGGTACCAAAGATAATGGTTTTGAGGATAAGTATTTTAACTTTCCTGAGAATAAAGTAATCAATCAATTTGAAGCATGTCTTTCAACCTTTTTTCTTGTATACAGTAATAATATTTATCCGGCTCAAACAAGTCTTGATAATTTTTACAGTAAACAGGAAGAATCAGGTGCTATAAGAGCAAACTATTCAGTCGAAGATGGCAAACCGGTATTTACAACAGGTAATCCTGAAGGTCTGAACCCTCCTTTATTTGCTCTGGCTGAGTATAATATTTTCCATAAGATGGGAAATAAAAAGAGGCTAAAAGAAATAATGCCTGTTCTTGAAAACTACTATAATTGGCTGGAAGAAAATTTCATAGCAGAAAATGGTTTATATGCTGTTCCTCTGGAAGCTACAATGATGGACAATTCTCCCAGAGAGGGTACTTATTACCCTCTGGATTTTAATGTACAGCAAGCGATTAATGTACTCTATATGTCTGCAATAGGTGATATTCTTAATAATAAGGAGATTAGCTTCAGATATAAACGCTTGTATTTTACTCTTAAAACCAGAATAACAAACTTGATGTGGAATGAAAATGAGAGTTTTTATTATGATCTGGATAAAGATGAAAATCAGCTCAAATCAAAAACTATTGCTGCTTTTTGGACACTATGGGCAGAGTTGCCTAATGAAGACAGGGCAATAGCCCTTATTAGTCATCTGAAAAATCCTGAGACTTTTGGAAGTGAAAATCCCTTTCCAACACTATCTGTTGATGATCCTGCATTTCAGGATGAAGGAATGGGCTATAGAGGGTCTGTTTATTCTCCTTTTACATTTATGGTAATAAAGGGACTTGAAAAATATGCCAGGTACGAGTTAGCCAGGGAATGTTCAATAAGGCATCTTTATTATATGCTTGATACCCTCCATCCTGAAGGAGATAAAAAGGGTAATATTTACGAAGCCTATCTTCCGCATCGGGATGGGCCAGCCGTTTGGCAGGGGAATGATTCATTTCCTAAAAAAATGTTTTTAACTTATACAGCACTCGCATCTGTTACATTAATGATAGAAAATGTTTTAGGTCTCTACATTAGTCTTCCCAGGAAAACTGTTGACTGGATAATGCCGACTCTTGAAATTATGGGAATAGAGGATTTATCTCTTAAAAGAAATATGATTACAATATTAAGTAACAATAGTACCAGGGGATGGGAAATTAGATTGGAATCAGAAAAACTATATTACTTTACAATTAATATACTGGATGAGGATAAGAAAAAAACCCTGCCAATACCTTCCGGTAAATGTTCAATGTTGATAGGTAAACTTGAATAAAATACTATTTTTTCTATGAAGACAGTTTTGTTCGCCCATTTAATGCTCTGGAAAGTGTAAGTTTATCCGCATATTCAAGATCACCTCCAACTGGCAGGCCCAGGGCAAGTCTTGAAACAAGTATATCAGTATTTTTTAATATATTTGTAAGATACAAAGCAGTTGTATCTCCCTCTATAGTTGGATTGGTAGCAATTATTATTTCTTTTATTTCTTTTTCTTCAGAACCGGGAGTCAGCCGGGAAAGTAGTTTTCTAATATTTAGGTCTTCAGGGCCTACACCATCTATAGGAGAAATAACTCCTCCCAGAACATGAAATCTTCCGTTAAACGCCGCAGTGGCTTCAATGGTTTGAACATCTTTGGATTCTTCCACTATGCATATTAGACTGCTGTCTCTTCCCGGATCAGAACAAATATTACAAATTTCTGTTTCAGTATATGCTCCGCAAATGCTGCATTTTCGAATACCTGGTTGGAGTTTTTTTATCAAATCTGCTAAACTATTTAAATATTCAGGATCAGCTTTTAATAAATAGTAAACTATTCTTCCTGCACTTTTTTTCCCAACTCCTGGAAGCCTTGAGAATCCGGTAATCAGCTGATCCAGTATTGTCATCCGGGAAAGCCCAGGTTTCCTGTAAGTGATGACATTTCAGATGCCAGTTTAACTTTTATTTTAGTACTGGCATCGGTAAATGCAGCTAGTATTAGATCTTCCAGCATTGTAATATCTTCAGGATCAACGATATCCTTTGATATTTTTATTTTTGTAGCTTCCATTGCACCATTCATCTCTATACTGACCATATCCCCGCCTGAAAAACCTGTGGCAAAAACATCTTTCATTTTATCCTGAACCCCTGTCATCTGGGATTGCAGATTCTGAAGGTTTTTAAAAATATCCATTGGATCCATTATTGATCTCCCTTTATAACTTCTCCACGGAATACCCGTTTAACAAGTTCTATGTCTTCATCAACTTTACTATTATTTGTTTCTTTTGGACTAATGATCGAAATTTCTATATTGATTTCTTTATCTAAAATTTCAGAGACTTTTTCTTTTACAGACAGGGAATCCCCTTTTACTGCATTGGCTGAATAGGTTGAGTCAAATATTAGTTCAAGAGATTTTCCTGTAAGTTTCCATGAGACAGCTCTTTCCAGAGCTGAAGAAAGAGCTAGTTTCTTTTTCCGCAGGGATTGAATTATATCTGAAATAATAGCTTCAGGTAAATTTTGAGAATAGGTTTTTTCCTTTTCAGATATATCCAGACTTTTTTCAGAATTAAATTCACCTCTTTTAAGTTCTGACTTTATCTGGTTGATTTTCTTAAGTATTTCATTTGGGGATATGTAAGAGCTTAATGTGGATAAACGACTAAATACTAATTCCAGTTCAAATCTTTGGTTAAGAGAAAATCTAATATCTTTGTATAACTGAAAAAGAAGTTCAATTGCCTGCTCGACCTGCGAGATTGAAAAAGTAGAAATAACTTCTTTTGAATACCGTGAAGGATTTGAACCTATAATACCTTCTTTGGTTATATTATGTTTTATGAATAATATACTTCTAAAATATGTTGTAAAGTCTATAATCAACTGGTCAATGGATACTCCACTCATAAGAACTTCATCTGTAAGTTCAAATACTTTTTGTGTATTTCCTCCCGCCATTTCCTCTGCAATTTTATTTACACCATCAATACCCGTAATTCCAAGTTTAACTCTAATCTTATTCATTGTAATATTATCTTCAGAAAATGATACAATCTGATCAAATAAGGTATAGGCATCCCTAAGAGAACCAGTTGATTCTTTTGCAATCCAGAAAAGAGCTTCCTCTTCCGCTTCTATTTCCAGTTCCTGAGATGTTTTAATTAGTATTTCTTTAATTTTTTCTACGGCAATTAGACGAAAATTAAATTGCTGGCATCTTGATCTTATTGTTGCAGGTACTTTTTGAATCTCAGTGGTTGCAAAGATAAATACAATATACGGGGGAGGCTCCTCAATTGTTTTTAAAAGTGCGTTAAAAGCACTATTGCTGAGCATATGAACCTCATCGATTATGTATACCTTGTATTTACTGCTGTTTGGTGCAAAAAGTACTTCTTCTTTGATAGTTCTTATATCATTTACAGAGGTATTACTTGCTCCATCAATTTCAATTACATCCAGAGAGTTCCCCTTGCTTATGCTTATACAATTGGAGCAAACTCCACAGGGATTTGCTGACTGCCCCTTTTCACAGTTCAGCGACTTTGCCAATATTCTGGCTGCAGAAGTTTTTCCAACTCCCCTTGGTCCGGAGAACAGGTATGCATGAGCTATCCTTTCTGTACTAAGTGCATTATTGATAGTAGAGACTACAAAATCCTGACCTTCCAGTTCATTGAATGTAGCGGGGCGCTTTCTTGTAGCAGTTACTTCATATGCCATATCTGTTTCCCTTATAGAGCTTTTTGTGCTGTGTCTCATTTTCTATATCAAAAAAACTTCTTCTCTAATACAGAACAGTAGAACTGGCGAAAAAAGCTAAGGCTGCATAGCCGAGCAGCAACAGAATTGCGACCAGGCCAAAAACAAGCCAAATCAATAGACATTCCAAATGCCTCTTATAAATTATGAGCTTACAGTATAAATAAAAAACCCCTTTAGCTCCAGTTAAGTCAATTGCGACTCATCGATTAATCACTTACCGCTGCTACCTTCCAGTCCTGACGGAATTGGGCGACAATCAATAGCGCAGAACCCAACTTTCAACACTAAAGGGGAATTACGGAGAAGGGGGGATTCGAACCCCCGGAACCCGGTTAGGGTTCATACGCTTTCCAAGCGTACTCCTTCGGCCTCTCGGACACCTCTCCAGCTATAAAAAAACATTATTAAATACAGGATCTCTCCCCAGTGTTTATATTCCTCTCCCGGAGAGAGAGGGATTCGAACCCTCGGAGCTGACAAGCAGCTCAACGGCTTTCGAGGCCGCCCGATTCAACCACTCTCGCATCTCTCCAAAGCAGCAGCCTCTTTCTGTACCCAAGAGGATTCGAACCTCCGACCTTTAGGTCCGCAACCTAATGCTCTATCCAGCTGAGCTATAGGTACAAAAAAAACGGAGAGGGAGGGATTCGAACCCTCGGTACCGTCACCAGTACAACTCCTTAGCAGGGAGCCCGATTCAACCGCTCTCGCACCTCTCCAGAATAAACATACCTAAAAAATTAAATCAGTACAAAGTTATACTGATTTCTCGGAGAAGGTGGGATTCGAACCCACGGAACCTTGCAGTTCAATAGTTTTCAAGACTACCTCCTTCGACCACTCGGACACCTCTCCAAAGGACAGAATAATATTCTATCAGTGTTCCAAATATATAAAAATAGAGGAGGCTTTGTCAATACGAGGCTTGTGCGATGAAGCAATGTTGCCGGAAGTTCAGTTTTTTTTTCTATTAGCCAATATAACCCCGGCCATAATTATAAACCCGCCAAGTAACTGCAGAATGGAAAGTGTATCCTTGAGAATTAAAAAACTTGCAGAAATCCCAAATACAGGAGGAAGATTTGCATAGATAGATGTTCTGGTAGATCCCAGTTCCTGAATCCCTCTATACCAGAATATATTCCCGACACACGTTCCCATTATTCCGGTAAATAGAACACCTGTCCATGCCATGTGTGATATGGATAATAAATTTAAGGAGCCTAATTTGTTAGCGGAAAAAATAAGAAAAGGTATAAAAGAAAATAGAATTACAATAAACATAACCTGATAGAGAGAGTATCTGAGAATTAGCTCTTTTGCTTTTACTGTATAAAGGGCAAATCCCATTTCTGCAGCAATTAAAAGTATTACTCCACGGGTATATGTTCCCTCCAGTGAAATACCGCCTTTTGTTCCAAGGATTATTACAATTATACCAATAATTGAAAGTGAAATTCCTGTACCTGTTTTTAAATTTACTGTTTCTGATTTACTTATCAAATTAATAATTATTACATCAATAGGCAAAGTTGCCATTAACAGAGAGGCAATACTTGCTGAAGTATTTTTTACTCCAAAGGGAAAACAAAACTGGAATACAAAGAATCCAAAAAACCCTATAATAATAAAACTAATCCAGTCGTTCCTTTTAACAGGCTTCCAATTCCCCCAGATTATAAGCAAAATCCCCGAAGTTAAAAGAGCGACAAAGAGTCTTAGTACATTAAAAGGGAAAACTTCGATCTCTTTTAGGCTCAATTTCATGAAAGATGGAGTTAAACCCCAAAAAAGAACTGCTAAAATCAGAAGAAAGTGAATATTTAACTTATTCCTCACTTGTATCCAATATTTGACTATCTAAACCCTCTTCTATTCCTTCAAGCTTTTGACTTATCATTTTATCCCCATCAAAAATAAAAAAACCCTTAATATATTTGCCATTTATAGCAAGGGGCAGCCAGAGTTTATCATCTTCCCACATGTTGTCATAAGGTATTTCACTTACAGGCTGCCAAAAGGGGTCAGCTTCATCAGTTTCAGCCATATCGCCTGTGCAGTCATCAGCAAAATAGACAAATCCTTTTAGTGAATATCCATCTTTAAATATAAAGGAAAGCTCCCCGACCTCTTTCAAATTGAGAGGTGTGAGGCCTGTTTCCTCCTGGACTTCTCTGACTGCTGCATCTATTGCCATTTCCGCAGGTTCTATTCGACCTCCAGGAGCATTAACCTTACCTGCACCAAGACCTGTTTTTTTGTTAATCAGTAAAACTTTATCATCTTTAAAAATATAAGTTATAACTGCTGTTTCTTTTGGTTCCCACGCATCCCAGTCTACTTCTTCTACAGTATCCGGGTTGTCAGGGAATGAAGCTATTTCAGCAGCTTTTTCTGCGGCGGCTTTTACTTCTTCTTCTGTTTCAGGTTGGCATTTATCACAAAGATTATTATCCCAATAGGCAATTTTGCTAAAGCTTAGTTTTTCATTACAGCTGACACATCTAGTTCTAAAAATAAACATTTTTGGGCGAAGCAGATAAACAAGTAACCCGACAATAAGGAAAGCAGGTATTAAATACATATCCGCTAATTTAAAATGCTGAATTAGTACAAGTTCAACCTGTAAAAATAACAGAATACCGGCGGCCCATAATGTGGCAAGACGTTTTTTATTACCATGTTTAACATGTTTTCTTTGGGTGAGATTAGCTATAAGAACAGCCATCATTAAATAGTAGAGAGGTTGGGAAAGTTTCATTGCAATCATGGAAAGACACTACATTTTAGACTTACTAAAGTCAAGAAGTTTTGTAGCACAAACCTTGTTAATAGGTTAGTATACTTAAATGCAGGAAGTACAAAACAGTTTAGACACACAGGATTTTTTGAAAAGTCTTGGTTTCCCAAGTGTAAGAATTCATCATTCATTTAATCATTTTGATTTTACCAGAGATTCAAGACGAATTTTGGTAATTGGTCCCATGGGATCGGGGAAAACAGAATATTCATCCAGAGTATGGAAGGATTCACTTGTTGCTTTAAAAAAAAGCGGCAAAATAGCAAAACTTACTTCAACTCTAGGGGCTGATCGCAGGAAAGTTTTTTTTATAAGATCAATGCTTGATAAAAACAGGTTTCCTGATTACCCCGAGGATGCTCTTGCATATAGAGGAGGTTATGAACGCTGCGGCAGTAATATTGCTCATATCAACGACTCCTTTGAATTGGAGAATATTCTAAAAAGCAACATAGGTATTGGTACCTGGATAATAGATGAGGCATCTTTTTATGATGAAAGACTGGTATACGTGGTTCGAAATGCCAGTCTGGAAAAGGGACTTAATTTTATATTCCCTACCTTAATCTTAAATTTCAGAAAAGATATTTTTAATTCCACTGCAAGACTTATGCTTGAAACAGCTACAGATGTATTTCCTCTTACAGCCTACTGTGAGCATGAAGACTGTATTGAAGACTCATTTTATACCTATAGATACTATCTTATTAAAGGAGAAGAATGTCCTTCGCTCTACTTTGATCCTTTAATTGTCATTGGAGGTGACAGAGAAAAAATAGGTTCTTTGGAACCAAATTACTGTACGCGATGTGATATCCATCACTATTTGCCAGGGAAGGAGTATACTTTTTTTACTTTAAAACCTCTGGGCGAAAGCGCATCTTCCGGCAATATTGACCCTTTGAAAAAAGAACTATCTGCGCTTAAAAATAAAATCGAAAATTCTATTCTCTATAAACACCTTCATGAAAGATATGATAACAGACCTGAAGAACGAATAAACTTAAATTCCCTTAAGATTGATTTTATCTCAGAGAAGGCACTTATCTACCTATTTGCAGAACAGAATCTTATTACCGAAGATCTCCTCTTGAAACTGGTAGAGAATCTTCATCTGGATCGTAGATATATGGGAAAAACTCTTTCTGATAACAGACGACCTGTTAATCTGGATCAGAGACTACTGCTGTAGTTTTAAAAGTCGGAATTACTTGTTACAGAGCCATAATTATTTGCTGCGCCGGGCTGCCCATCTGTATCCGAAGCAGATGCTTTTGTATTATCCAGGACAGGCATTTTTATATTGGAATTAATTTGCTTATAATTCCAATAGATGAAGAAAGAAAAATTTAAAGTAATTTTTACAACGGCTATGCCTCGTATATTAAACTTTGTGAAGTAATTCAGGGTTATTTAGCCTGATTTAGTATATATTTCTGAAATTAGAAAAATGTTTTGCTAAAAATAGAATTAGCCGATAATATAATTGTTATGATAGATGTAGTATTTGACTGTAATCTATGTGAACTCGAAGCGACTGATAAGTACGGTGCAATAAAAGAATTGACATCAAAAACCGAATCTTTAAAATCACTTTCCAGCCTGGAACAGTTTCAGGATAGTGTAATTAAAAGAGAAGAGGAAATGAGTACCGGTCTTGGTGAAGGTGTTGCTATTGCCCATGGTAATTGTGAAGAAAGTAAAAAATTAATTGTTGCACTGGGAATATCCCATAAGGGTATTGAATATAATTCAATTGACAATAAACCTGTCCACATTCTTTTTTTGGTAGCTAATCCGCCCGATTCCCAGAATGAATACCTTCATCTTTTATCTTCAATTGTTCGATTGCTGAGGCAGGAAAATTTTAGACAAAAAATTTTAAATACATACGACCCTGTTCTATTAAATTCACACCTAAAAAAATATATGACTTTAGTAAATTGATTCTATGATAAGAGATAATCATTATTTTCTACTACTGGAAAAACTTTATAAGGATTCCCCTGAAGTATCTATAACAAAAAAAGATAAGATAGTAATATTTAGTGACCTTCATATGGGAGATGGAAGATCTCTGGATGATTTTCATAGGAATTCACAGTTGTTTTTAACTGCTCTAAAAGAATACTATTTTAATAATAATTATATATTGGTATTAAACGGAGATGTTGAAGAATTACATAGATATCAGCTTAACAAAATAAAGAAACAATGGAAGGCAGTCTACGAAATATTTTGTAGATTTCAGGATAAAAACCGATTGTACAAAATATATGGTAATCATGATTCAAAACTTTTCGGTTACAGAGAAAATGAACGTTGCTGTCCCACTTTAAAATCTCTAATATTAAAGATGAAGGATAAGGAACTGTTCATATATCATGGTCATCAGGCATCTTTTTATTACAATACTTTTGATGATCTAATGAGCCTTGCATTGAGATTTGTTGCAGTTCCTTTAAGGTTAAAGAGTTATTCGGTAGCTCATAATAATACAAAAAAATCACATATTGAAAAAATGGCTTATGATTTTGCAAGAAGCAGAAAAATTATTTCTATTATAGGCCATACTCACCGACCACTTTTTGAATCCAGATCTAAGCTGGATACTCTAAAATTTAGAATGGAGTCTCTTTTAAGAAAATATCAGAACGCAAGCCGGACAAATAAAGCTGTCATTGAAAAAGAAATTAAACATTGTAAAAAAGAAATAGAAAGGCATGCCGGTCGAAGGGATAAGGAACATTCTATAAGTACTCTTTACAGTAAAGATATTATAATCCCCTGTGTATTTAATTCCGGAAGTGTAATAGGAAAGAGGGGGATGACGTCTATTGAAATTGCAGATGGCAATATTAGTCTGGTTCACTGGTATTCTTCAAAAATTGATAAAAAATATATAAAAAGGAAACCTGACTACATAATGAAACTTGAAGGAACCGATTATACCAGGCATATTCTAAAGCATGATTCTCTTGACTATATATTTACCCGGATACGGTTACTGTCATAAAAACAGTCTCTCCTGAAGCAGCATACCTTTTTTTGCCATACTAACAGGTAAAAGGAAGGGTAGAAAAAAATGTCATTATACAAAAATCGTTATCGAATTGAATCCGCCAGATTAAATAATTGGGATTATTCATCAAAGGGATACTATTTTATTACAATATGTACAAAAAATAGAAAACATTTTTTTGGAAATATTAAAAATGGTGAAATGAAATTATCAAAAATTGGGAAAATTGTTTTACAGTACTGGCAGGAAATACCAAATCATTTTCCATTTGTGAAATTGGATGAATTCATATTTATGCCGGACCATATGCATGCAATAATAATAATCGGTGACCACGCAATGAAAATACCAACTTTGGGCATAATTATCAATCAATATAAACGTAAATGTACAATTGTATCACGGAAAATTGACCCTACTTTCGGTTGGTTGCCTCGGTTTCACGACCACATCATCCGAAACAATGGGGCCTTTAACAGAATACGTGATTACATACAAAACAATCCTATCAATTGGAAATAAGATGATCTTTACACAGGATAACATCTTGTAAAGACGCCCTATTAGGGCGTCTCTACGGGGATGGGTACATATATACGGGGATGGGTACACATATCGGGGATGATATACAGGGATGCATACACATCTTGGGAAAAAGATGATCTTTACACGGGATAACACCTTGTAAAGACGCCCTATTAGGGCGTCTCTACGGGGATGGGTACATATATACGACATATACGGGGATGTGTACATATATACGGGGATATTACGGGGGGATACACATATATACGGGGATATAGGGATACGGATGATAATCCACATCCTATTGAATCTAACCCTGTCGGTTTGTTATAATCCT
>Ga0190306_1000221_pt1 | contig 21918 bp, 14 predicted proteins | sample 48700734_MG_FD_161657 | JGI IMG/M metagenome (GOLD analysis project Ga0190306, IMG submission 161657) | Hydrothermal vent sediment bacterial communities from Southern Trench, Guaymas Basin, Mexico - 4870-07-3-4_MG | ecosystem: Environmental > Aquatic > Marine > Hydrothermal vents > Sediment ... | reverse complement strand
GCTTCTTTACCTCTCCATAAGACCACTCCCTGATCTTTTCTGGAGAGGCCAAGGAGATGCGAACTCCTTTAATATCAGCTGGGTCCATTGGTTTACTAAAAAGATTATAAAGGTCTTCTAAACCCATCTATTTTACTCCTTTATTTTTTCTTTATCTTTTATTAATTCTACATTTAAACCAAGGGCCTGAAGCTCCTTAACCAACACATTAAAGGACTCAGGCAGTCCTACTTCCAAAGTATTGTCCCCCTTTACTATCTTTTCATACATCCTTGTCCTGCCTGCTACATCATCTGATTTTACTGTAAGCATCTCCTGCAGTGTATAGGCCGCCCCGTATGCCTCTAAGGCCCAAACCTCCATCTCACCAAATCTTTGTCCTCCAAATTGTGCCTTTCCTCCTAGCGGCTGTTGGGTAACTAGGGAATAAGGACCAATAGAACGTGCATGGATCTTATCGTCTACCAAGTGATGAAGTTTCATCATATACATAATGCCAACTGTCACCTTATTATCGAATGTCTCTCCTGTCCTTCCATCATAAACCGTGCACTGGCCAGTCTCTGGCAGACCCGCCTTCCTTAACCAGGCCCTAACCTCTTCCTCTTTTGCCCCATCAAACACAGGGGTAGATACAGGAATACCATTTTCCAAAGACCTCGCCTTCTCAAGCAACTCCTCATCACTTAAATGGGCAAAATATTTATTATATTGCCCTTCTGTGTATATCTCCTTAAGGTATTTCCGTAGCGCCTCAACCTGGACAGTCTCTATAAGTTCTCTTACCTTCTTTCCTAACTCTTTAGATGCCCACCCTAGGTGGGTCTCCAAAATCTGTCCAAGATTCATCCGTGATGGTACACCTAAGGGATTAAGCACCATATCCACTGGGGTCCCATCCTCAAGATATGGCATATCCTCAATAGGCAAGATCTTAGATATTACACCTTTATTTCCGTGTCGCCCTGACATCTTATCCCCTACAGAGAGCCTACGTTTCATTGCCACATAGACCTTGACCATCTTAATCACACCCGCAGGCAAGTCACCGCCTTGCTTAATCCTTTCAATCCTCTGATCATAACGGGCCCTGATCCTCTCCACCTCATCAAAGAACTCATCAATTAGAGAATTGAGTTCTGCCTCCTTTTCTGTATTAAAAAGTTTAATATTTTTTAACCTGTGAATAGGTATTGAAGAGATTATATCCTCACTGATCCTTTCACCCTTAGCTATAATTTTCTCACCATCCATACCTTCTAGATCCTTTGCCACCTGTTCACCCACCAAAAGTTGGGCCAATCTCTCTTCTACTACCTTCTTTAAGGTATTTATTTCTGCATCCCTATACCTGGCTATCTTCTCAATCTCACCCCTCTCAATGGACTTTGCCCTCTCATCCTTAGTCTTATCACCCCTTCTAGTAAAGACCTTGGCATCAATGACAATACCCTCTATTCCATGGGGCACCCTTAAACAGGAATCCTTTACCTCGCTTGCCTTCTCACCAAAAATCGCCCTCAGCAATCTCTCCTCAGGTGAATATTGGGTCTCGCCCTTTGGTGTAATCTTTCCTACAAGGATATCGCCTGGCTTTACCTTAGCCCCTATACGAACAATCCCATTTTCATCTAAGTCCTTTAATGCCTCTTCAGAGACATTGGGAATATCACGTGTTATCTCCTCTGGACCCAATTTTGTCTCCCTGGCCATTACTTCAAACTCTTCTATATGGATGGAGGTATATATATCGTCCCTCACTAGGCGTTCACTGACCAAGATGGCATCCTCAAAGTTGTAACCTTCCCAAGGCATAAATGCCACTAATATATTTCTCCCTAAAGAGATCTCCCCCCTATCTGTGGCCGCCCCATCGGCTATAACCTGCCCCTTAAATACCCTTTGTCCACTTTTTACCAAAGGCCTTTGATTGAAACAGGTATTTTGGTTACTCCTTTGAAATTTATTCAACTCATAGACCTTTACCAATGTATTTAAGGGGGCATTTTCATTATCATATTTTATGACAATATGTGAGGCATCTGCATACTCCACTACTCCATCAGCCTCTGCTACAATAGTCAGGCCACAATCCCTTGCTACAATCTTCTCCATCCCTGTACCTATAAGCGGCCTCTCTGTAACCAAGAGGGGAACGGCCTGACGCTGCATATTTGAACCCATTAATGCACGATTGGCATCATCATGTTCCAAAAATGGGATTAGGGAGGAAGAGACACTGACCAACTGTGTAGGAGATACATCCATATATTTGACATCACTTCTCCTTACCATGGTAAATTCACCACGAACCCTGGCAGATACCACCTCATTAATAAACCTTCCATCCTTGTCAATGGGTGCATTTGCCTGGGCAATAGGATAGTCCCCTTCCTCTAAGGCGGTAAGATATTTGATTTCATTTGTAACCACACCATCCTTTACCACTCGATAGGGCGTTTCAATAAAGCCAAATTCATTTACCTTTGCATAGGTACTAAGTGAGACAATCAAACCAATATTTGGGCCCTCTGGTGTCTCTATAGGACAAATACGCCCATAGTGAGAGGGGTGCACATCCCTTACCTCAAAGCCTGCCCTCTCCCTAGAGAGACCCCCTGGTCCTAAGGCACTAAGACGCCGTTTATGGGTCAGTTCTGAGAGTGGGTTTGTCTGATCCATAAATTGAGAGAGTTGACTTGTCCCAAAAAACTCCATCATGGCAGCAGTTACTGCCTTAGAATTTATTAAGTCATAGGGCATAAGTGTCTCTATCTCCTGGAGTGCCATATGTTCCTTTATAGCCCTTTCCATTCGTACTAGACCAATCCTGTATTGATTTTCCAAAAGTTCCCCTACTGAGCGAACACGACGATTGCCCAAGTGGTCAATATCATCAGGGGGGCCTTGCTGCGCCTTAATCTCAAGGATTTTCTTTACTGCTGCAAGGATATCCTCCCTGCGGAGGACACAACAGTTAATAGGGACATCCAGCCCCAGCCTCTCATTTAGTTTAAACCTGCCAACCTTTGAAAGGTCATAATATTCTGGGTTGAAGAATAAGTTATGTAGAAATTCTTTTGCAACCTCTAAGGTTGGAGGGCTAGTAGGCCTTAGTCTTCGGTATATTTCAAGTATAGCATCCTCTTCACTCTCACCCTTGTCTTCAAGCAGTGTATCCCTAAGTGAGCTATCATAGCGGTATTCATCAATGAACAGGACCTCAAACTCAATTGATTTTCTCTCTTTGATCCTCTCTAAGATCTCATCATTTATCTCTTGATTGCATGAGGCAATTACCTCACCTGTCTCATTGTCTTTAATGTCTCTGGCAAGGACCCTATTCTTTAGTTCTTCTTCTTCAATGGGGATCTCCTTGAGCCCAAATTTCTCTAATTGTTTTATATGAAGACGGGTAACTCGCGTATCCCTTGGAATAATTACATCGCCAGTCTCTGGGTGGCATACATCTTCTCTTATTTTGGTTCCAATTAAAAGGTCAGGTATTAGCTCTATATAAAAGATTCCATCATTTAATCTTACCCTCTGTGTAGGATAAAAATGGGTCAATATTTCCTCATTCTTATAACCTAGGGCCCTTAAGAATAGGGTAACCAGAAATTTTCTCCTTCTATCTATCCTTACATAAAGGCGTGCCTTATTATCAAACTCAAGGTCAATCCATGAGCCCCTTAGTGGGATAATCCTGGCTGTGTAAAGTAACTTTCCTTTAACCCTCCGTATTGTCTTATCAAGAGAAAAAAAGATGCCAGGGGAACGGTGCAATTGGTTTACTACAACCCTCTCTGTGCCATTGATAATGAACGTACCACGATCGGTCATCAGGGGAATGGTGCCAAAATAGACCTCTTGTTCCTTAATGTCTCTAATGGTCTTATTTCCTGTATCCTTATCCACATCATATACTACAAGCCTTACTGTAAGCCTTACAGGTGCCTCATATGTCATGCCCCTCTCCAGGCACTCCTTTTCATCATACCTAGGCTCTCCAATGGTATATTTTACAAATTCCAAAGAGGCAGTCCCTGTAAAGTCCTCAATGGGAAAGATCTCCTTAAACACACCTTGCATCCCTACATCTTCCCGCTCCTCAGGGGGTATGTCCTTCTGCAAAAACTTTCTAAACGATTCCTTTTGCAGTGAGAGCAGATAAGGGATGTCAAGGATCTTTTTAACACGACCAAATTGTCGTCTAAAATGATCCAAGTTTTTCATATTTTAAACCCCTCAATTACTTTATCTCTACGGTTGCACCTACCTCTTCTAACTGTTTTTTAATATTCTCTGCCTCTTCTTTAGGAATACCCTCCTTTATGGCCTTAGGTGCACTCTCCACAAACTCCTTTGCCTCCTTCAGACCCAGCCCAGTAATGGCCCTTACTACCTTGATTACTTGAATCTTTTTCTCACCTATACTTGATAGGATTACATCAAATTCTGTCTTTTCCTTCTCAGGCGCTGCAGGGGCCGGCGCTGCAGGGGCTGCTGGTGCTACGGCAGGGGCTACTGCCTTTACCCCGAACTTTTCCTCCAATTCTTTGATAAAATTTGATAGTTCCAGAACTGTCATATTAGAGATAAATTCTATCACATCCTCTTTTTTGATCTCTGTAGCCATCTTCTCTTAATCCTCCTTTTCTTTAGTCTTTTTTATTTCATTTAAAACATAAAGCAATTTTAATAGGATATTATGAAATAGGCCTACAATACCTGCAGGCACAGCGTACATTGCCCCTAAAAGTTGGGAAAGTAGTATCTCCCTATTGGGCAATCTAGAAAGTTCTTCAATCTCATCTGCCTTTAAGAGCCTTCCTGACAATATGCCCCATTTTATTCCAAATACTTCATTTTTTTTCTTAAAATCAATTAATGTCTTGGCCAAAATTACTGGGTCGTTATAACAAAATGCCAGGGCATTACAACCCTTGATCTCTCCCTTGATGTGTTCCAAGGGCGTTTCCTTCAAGGCCAGTCTTATAAGTGTATTTTTTGCTACTTTATACTCCATACCCCTTTCACGTAACTCCTTTCTTAAGGAGTTTAGGGCATCTACATTTAAACCCTTAAAGTCAGTGATTATTATGGCCTTTGCCCTCTTAAACCTCTCATTTAGCCCCCTTATTAAATTTGCCTTTTCAATCCTCTTACCCAATTCCCCCTCCTACATAGCCTTGCTTAAGATATCCTTAACAGAATTTATATCTATCTTAATGCCAGGCCCCATGGTTGTAGAAATGGTTATCCCTTTTAAATATGTACCCTTTGCCGATTGGGGCCTTAAGTGGATAATGGTTTCCATTAGTGTTTTAAAGTTTTCCAGGAGCTTCTCATAACCAAATGAGACCTTACCAATGGGGGCATGGATTATTCCAGACTTGTCTACACGAAAATCTATCTTCCCGGTTTTCAGTTCCCTTATGACGTTTTTCATATCAAATGTAATTGTCCCTGTCTTTGTGCTTGGCATAAGCTTACGCGGGCCTAGGATCTTTCCAATCCTTGCCACCTTACTCATCATATCTGGGGTAGACACCACCCTATCAAAATCAAGCCAGCCCCCTTCTATCTTTTTTATCAAATCCTCTCCACCTACATAATCGGCCCCTGCCTCCTTTGCCTCCTTCTCCTTTTCTCCCTGGGCAAATGCCAGCACTTTTACATCCTTACCCGTCCCATGAGGCAATACTACTGCCCCACGTACTATCTGGTCTGCATACTTTGGGTTTACTCCCAAATTTATGGCTACCTCTACTGTCTCGTCAAAACGGGCATAAGAGGTATCCAGTGCCAATTTTATCCCCTCCTCAACACTATAGGCCTTCCCTGGCTCAATCTTTTTCTTTGCCTCTATATACCTTTTCCCATAACTTGCCATAATAGCTCCTATTCAACGATTTCAATCCCCATACTTTTTGCAGTGCCTTCAATTGTCCTCAATGCTGCCTCAAAGCTTGAGGCAGTAAGGTCAGGCCACTTCTTCTTCGCAATCTCCTCAAGTTGCTTTCTTGTGATCTTACCCACAATCTCCTTTTTTGTACTCCCTGAGCCCTTGACAATCTTGGCCGCCTGTTTGAGGAGCACTGATGCTGGTGGGGTCTTTGTGACAAAACTAAAAGAACGATCTGAGTAGACTGTAATTACTACTGGTACAATGGTCCCCTCTTGTCCCTTTGTCTTGGCGTTAAATGCCTTACAAAACTCCATAATATTTACGCCATGCTGACCCAAGGCTGGCCCTACAGGGGGTGATGGCGTAGCCTGACCTCCCGGAATTTGCAAACGAATAGTCACCACTGCCTTTTTAGCCATAAAAGAAACTCCTTTTTAAATTTTAGAAAGTTGTATGGCGTCTAATTCTACTGGTGTTTCTCTACCAAAAATGCTGATAAGCACACGTACTTTTCCTCTCTCGGGAAAGATTTCATCTATACGACCTGTAAAATTTGTAAAGGGGCCGTCTACAATTTTAATATGGTCTCCTTTTCTAAAGATAAATTTTGGCTTGGGCCTCTTTTCTCCCTCTTCCATCCTCTCCTTAATCTTCTCAACCTCTTCTTGGGGTATGGGAAGTGGGTCTTGTCCACCCACAAAGCCTGTAACTTTAGGTGTCCTTCTTACCAAATGCCAAATTGCCTTTTTGAGCCTTTTTGTCTCTTCATCGTCCTTTTCCTCATCTATATGTAGGTCTAGACAGTGAATTAATATATAGCCTGGATAAAATTTACGGGAAGAGGTCACCCTCTCTCCCTTAATTAGCTCAAGGACCTTCTCTGTGGGTATCAGGATCTCCTTAAAATATTTTTCCATTCCATCTGCACTTTTGATCCGTTGTTCAAGCAAGGACTTTACCTTTTCTTCAAAACCTGAATATGTATGCACTATATACCACTTGAAATTCATCTTAAGATCTTTCCCAAAATACTACCAAAAATTAGGTCAATGATGCCAAAATAAAAACTCATAAGCAACACTACTACAATCACTACCAAGGTAGAGCCAATTGTTTCTTTTCTATTTGGCCAAGTTACCTTCTTTAATTCAACCTTTACCTCACGTAAAAATTGCCTTGCCTGAAACCACCAACTCAGAGGCCTTGCTACAGACCTAATAGGACTGACCTTTTTGTTTAATTGCTTTCTCATAAAATTCAGGCAATAAAATGGCAGGCCAGGGAGGATTCGAACCCCCAACCCCCGGATTTGGAGTCCGGTGCTCTAGCCGTTAGAGCTACTGGCCTGCACAGATTATTTTAACCTACCTTACCTCCTTATGCAAGGTATGGCCCCTGCAAAATGGGCAATATTTTTTTAGCTCAAGTTTATTTGGTGTCTTTTTTTTGTTTTTGGTAGTAGTATAGTTGCGCCTTCTACAATTACTACAAGCCAGGGTAACTATAATCCTCATGTCAATCTCCTAAAGAGCCCACGACCGGACTTGAACCGGTGACCTCTTCCTTACCAAGGAAGTGCTCCACCTCCTGAGCTACGTGGGCCTGGAGCGGGAAACGGGATTCGAACCCGCGACCCTCAGCTTGGAAGGCTGATGCTCTTCCACTGAGCTATTCCCGCCCTTTGCAGTGGAGAGGGGAGGATTCGAACCTCCGAAGGCTGTGCCAGCAGATTTACAGTCTGCCCCCTTTGGCCTCTCGGGAACCTCTCCTTGCAAAATAAACACAAGCTGGCGAGGGGATTCGAACCCCTAACCTGCTGATTACAAATCAGCTGCTCTACCGCTGAGCTACGCCAGCCCCTTTATTATACCTTTTATTTAACTCATTTACAACCCAAAAGCAAGCCTTTACTATCATACTTCACACTATTCGTCAAGCCTTGGGTCTGGACAAATTGACCTTGTTAATGATAATGATACTGTGCAGTTTAAAATAGAGGCACAGGATGGCCATGCCCGTGCGGGCATAATTTTTACACCCCATGGTATTATTCATACCCCGGTCTTTATGCCTGTAGGAACATTGGGGAGTGTAAAGTCCTTAATCCCAGAGGACTTAAAGGCAATAGGGGCAGAGATTATCTTGGCCAACACATATCATCTTTATTTACGCCCAGGGCACCTGCTTATCAAAAAATTGGGGGGACTTCATAGGTTTATGCATTGGGAAGGCCCACTTTTGACCGATAGTGGCGGTTACCAGATTTATAGCCTGGCCAAGAAGAGGGAGATAAGGGAAGAGGGGGTAATCTTTAGGTCACACATTGATGGCTCCTCCCACTTCCTCACACCAGAAAAGATAATAGAGATTCAAGACTGTCTTGGTTCAGATATCATCATGTGCCTTGATGAGTGCCCACCTTATCCCATAGACTACAATTATGCCGAAAATTCTCTAAAACTTACTACAAGGTGGGCACTGCAATGCAAATTGGCACATAAAAACAAAAATCAATCACTTTTTGGCATTGTTCAAGGTAGCTTTTATCCCGATTTAAGGGTTAGGGCTGCTCTATCACTTATAGAGATAGGCTTTGATGGCTATGCCATTGGTGGGTTGTCTGTAGGGGAGCCCAAGGAAAAGACATGGGAGGCAGTAGAGGTATGTAATGAGGTACTTCCAAGGGATAAGCCCCGATATGCCATGGGGATTGGACTGCCAGAGGACATACTAGAGGCAGTGAGCCGGGGTGTAGATATGTTTGACTGTGTAGTGCCTACAAGGCATGCAAGGACAGGCACACTGTTTACCAGCTTTGGGAAATTGAGTATAAAGCAGGCCAGATATACTGAGGATGAAAGACCTATCGATGAGGCATGTGATTGTTATGTATGCAAGAATTACAGTCGTGCCTACCTTAGGCACCTCTTTATTTCTAAAGAACTTTTGGCCTATAGACTAAATAGTTACCACAACCTCTATTACTATCTGAATCTTATGGCAGAAATAAGGGAGGCAATTTTTAAAGGAACCCTTGCGGAATTTAAAAAAAAATTTTATGAAAGGCGAAAAGGTAAAGGAGAAGAAAATGCTATTTAATCTTTTTAATCTGGCTTGGGCAATGGGGCCCCCTCCAAAGGGAGAAGGAGGGGGGAGTCTACTGGGGGCTTTTATTCCGCTAATCTTGATCTTTGTAATCTTTTATGTCCTCCTTATCCGTCCTCAACAAAAACAGGCAAAGGCCCATAGAGAATTGGTCAAGAACCTCAAAAAGGGGGACTGGGTGGTTACCTCTGGTGGACTTAGGGGAAGGGTGGTAGGCGTAACAGACACTATAGCTACCATAGAGTTGCCACCTGACAATATAAAGGTGAGGGTTACGAAAAATTATGTTGTTAGCCTTATCAAACCGGAGGAACGTAAGGAACAGTCATGAAGGGCCTCAGGTGGCGAATTTTTCTAATACTGGGCATTCTATTTTTTACCTTGATATATTTGATACCCTCCTTGGTACCTGGTCTGCCAATGTGGTGGGGGGATATCTTCTCTACAAAGAAGATACAGCTAGGACTTGACCTAAAGGGTGGAATTCATCTTATCTTGGAGGTCCAGGCAAAGGAGGCAGTCAAGGCCACTGTAGACCGCCTGGCAGAGGATGTAGAGGATGAATTGAAAAAGGCAAAGATACCATTCCTCACTGTAGAAAGAAAGGGCATTAAAGACATAAACATTCAATTGGTTAGGGAAAGTGATATAGAAAAACTGCAAAACATAGTTAAAAAGGAGTATCCAGAGTTTGATTGGAAGGGGGTAGAAAGCAGGGGAAGGCTTAAGATCGTAAGGTTATCTTTAATGGACAAACGTGTAGAACAGATTGAACACTTGGCTGTCACTCAGGCCTTAGAGACCATCCGCAATAGGATAGATGAGTTTGGGGTAACTGAACCCGATATTAGGGGATGTGGAGGGAATCGAATCTTGGTACAACTTCCTGGGGTAAAAGACCCCCAAAGGGCTATAAATATTATTGGGAAGACGGCAAGGCTTGAATTCAAGTTGGTTGATAATGTCCACAGTCTAGAGGAGGCACTAAAGGGAAATATCCCCCCTGATGACCAGATATTATATGAGGTAAGCATAGACAAAAGGACAGGGCAGCAGGTAGAAATCCCCTATTTATTGGAAAAGAGGACACTTCTTACCGGAGATTATATCTCAGATGCCCGTGTATTGATTGACCCTGAAACCAATGAGCCCTATGTAGGCATCTCCTTTAATAAACAGGGGGCAAAGATTTTTGCTAAAATCACAGGTGAAAATGTAGGGCGTAGGCTGGCCATTATATTGGACAACAAGATCCACTCTGCACCCGTAATTAGGGAGAAGATCCCCCGTGGGGAGGCCAGGATTACTGGGGCCTTCACCCTGGAGGAGGCAAAGGATTTGGCAGTAGTACTCAGGGCAGGTGCACTGCCTGCCCCTATCAGGATTTTGGAAGAGAGGACAATAGGGCCCTCTTTGGGGCAAGACTCAATAAAGAAGGGGTTTAGGGCCTCACTCATTGGTGGTAGCTTAGTATTAATCTTTATGATAATCTATTACGCACTATCTGGGGCCATTGCGAATTTGGCACTGTTTTTAAACCTCCTCCTTATAATGGCTGGCCTAGCGGCCTTTCAGGCAACCCTTACGCTTCCAGGGATTGCTGGGATTGCCCTGACAATAGGGATGGCAGTAGACGCAAACGTCCTTATATTTGAGCGGATCAGAGAAGAACTCAGATTGGGGAAGACGCCAAGAGCGGCCTTGGATGCTGGTTATGGAAAGGCATTTTGGACTATATTTGATGCAAATATGACTACACTTATTACTGCCCTCATCCTATTTCAATATGGGACAGGCCCAATACGTGGATTTGCCGTAACCCTGAGTCTGGGCCTCATTGCCAATATGTTTACTGCGATATTTATGACTAAGGTCATTTTTGATATTCTAGTCTATAGACTAAAATTAAAACGTTTGAGTATATAAGATGGGCATAGAATTTATAAAACCAGGTATAAATATAGATTTTCTTGGTAGAAAAAAGTGGGGATTTTTTATCTCTTTTATGTTAATTTTTTTTGGACTTACCTCACTCATTATCAAAGGGGGGCCTAGGTATGGTATAGACTTTACTGGGGGGACGATAGTGCAGGTGAGGTTTAAAGGGCCTGTGTCTGCAGATACGATTAGGACTGCACTTAAGAAGATAAATCTTGGTGGGAGTGCTGTTCAACCATTTGGCCCAGGGGGTATTGAATATCTAATTCGTGCCAAACAGACCAGTGGAGAGCTAAAGAGATTGGCCGAAAAGATAAGAGAGGTATTAGAGGAAAGATTGGGTAAGGGAAGTGTAGAGATTAGGCGAGTGGAGATGGTTGGGCCAAAGGTAGGTAAAGATTTAAGAAAAAAGGCCCTTTTGGCCTTATTTTATGCAATTTTGGCTATTGGTATCTATATCTCAGGAAGGTTTGAAATGAAGTGGGCAGTAAGTGCAGCCGTTGGCATCTCACTCCTGACCATAGTCTACCTTCTATCCCTATTTGATGTCTCCTTAAGCCTTTTGGTAATAGGGGCCTTTTTTGCTACCTTGGTCTTATACATCATCCTAGACCTAAGATTTGCCTTGGGGGCAGTAATTGCCTTAATCCATGATGTCTTTATAACTGTTGGCATCTTCTCACTGACAAACAAAGAGATAGATCTGCCTATCATTGCTGCCCTATTGACCATCATGGGTTATTCCTTAAATGATACCATTGTGGTATTTGATCGTATTAGAGAAAACTTAAGAAGGTCCTATAAAGAGAAATTCTCTAATATAATCAATCGAAGCATAAACGAGGTTCTAAGTAGGACTGTCTTGACCTCATTAACCACATTATTGGTCTTGATTGCGCTTTTTATCTGGGGTGGGAAGGTCATCCACAATTTCGTATTTGCCCTCCTCATAGGTGTTATAGTAGGGACATACTCCTCTATCTTTATAGCCAGCCCTACATTGGTGGCATTAGAGGAAAGGAAATATCTTCTTAAAAGGGCAAAAATGGATAAAATAAAATCTACTCTTTTTATCTTAATTTTACTTATAGTAATCCCCTTTCTAAATACCTCTTTGGCACAGGATAAGGAGATTATAGAGTTCCCCGAGACAATAGAGGCAGTTGGCTACCTAAGATCTAAGCCCGAAAGTTGTGCTGGGAAGATCTTAAAGGCATCAGGGGTAGATAGGAGCGTTTTAGGAAAGGGAGATGAGGTATTTTTACAATTTGGCCAAAAAAGGCCAAAGGTAGGTCAGCAATATTTTATCTATCGCACCTCTGCGGTCAACAGATTATGGTACATACACTATATACTAGGGGTCCTAAAGATAGAAAAGATTTATAAAGAGGTAGTAAGGGCCAAGATTATCCGTAGTTATGACGCAATCCATATAGGGGATTGTGTTATGCCTTATTATCTTATACCTAGAAAAATTAAGATATTAAAAGAAAAACCCTCTATTAAAGCTACTATTGTAGCAAGCAGGGAGGGTGTAACGGAGATAGGTTGGCCTCATATTGTTTACATAGATGCGGGGAGCAAAGATGGTATAAAGATAGGGCATATCTTGAATGTCTATCGCAGACAGCCACCACCCCTTCCCTTGGCATATTTGGGGCAATTGCTTGTAGTCTATGTCACACCAGAAGGCGCCACCGCCTTTATATTGAAGTCATTGGAGCCCTTCCACCTTGGTGATATAGTAAAATAAAAAATGTTAAAATCACATATCAAGGATTGGCTTGCCTTAAGCTTTATCCCTGGTTTGGGAAAGCGCACCTATCTAAAGTTATTAAAGGAATTTGGACATCCAAGGGCTGTATTAGAGGCAAAGGAGGAGGCATTAAAGAGGGCCTCTCTAGGTGAAGGACTTATAAGGGCTATAAAGGGTTATGATTGGCACAAAGAGGTAGAGAGGGAATTGGAAAGGATCTCCAATCTAAACATCAGATTTATTACCTATCATGACAAAAATTATCCCTCCCTCCTAAAAGAGATCCATGACCCACCCCCATTCCTTTATGTAAAAGGGGATGTGGAGATACTCAATAGGCCAATGATAGCCATAGTTGGGTCGCGCCTTGCCAGTGTATATGGGCTTAAGATTGCTACAAATTTGGCCCTTGAACTTTCAGGCCTTGGTATTATCGTTGTAAGCGGCCTGGCAAGGGGCATTGACACCGCTGCCCACCAGGGGGCAATAAGGGCAGGGGGAAAGACTATTGCCGTTTTGGGCTGTGGGATAGACATAGTTTATCCTAGGGAGAACAAAAGGCTTTATGAAAAGATCCCTGAGGCTGGGGCACTGATTTCAGAATTCCACTTAGGGACACCACCAGAGGCAAAGAACTTTCCTGTCAGAAACAGAATCATAAGTGGCCTTTCTTTAGGTGTAATAATAGTAGAGGCGGCAAAGAGGAGTGGGTCTTTGATTACGGCAAGGCTGGCATTAGAACAAGGTCGTGAGGTCTTTGCCGTGCCTGGCCAGATTGACTCCTTTAGGAGCGAGGGTACACACAAACTTATTAAACAAGGGGCAAAATTGGTTGAAAAAGTAGAAGATGTATTGGAGGAGATAGGACAGTTTCAGGATTTATATAAGAAAAAGGAGGAGACAATTCAATTAAACCCAGGGGAAGAGGAGATATTTCTACTTTTAGACACGCCAAAATACCTTGATGAGCTGGCACAGCAGCTAAAAAGGCCAATTGGAGAGGTCTCATCAAGGCTTATGACCATGGAGATAAGGGGGTTAGTAAGGCAGTTGCCTGGAAAGCAGTATGTAAAGAGGTTCTGAAATGAGAGAAAAGTTACTGATTGTTGAATCTCCTACCAAGGCAAGGACATTAAGGAGGTACCTTAGGGGATTTGAGGTCGAGGCCACCCTTGGACATGTAAAGGACTTGCCAAAGAATGAATTAGGAGTGGACATAAAACACAACTTTAAGCCCTCCTATACAATAATCCCAGGCAAGGAAAAGGTTGTTGCAAGGCTAAAAAAAATGGCTCAAAGAGTAAAAGAGATCTATTTAGGCCCTGACCCAGACCGTGAGGGGGAGGCAATTGCCTGGCATGTAGCACAGGAGTTAAACGGCAAGAGGGACATTAAAAGGGTCTTGTTTCATGAAATTACCCCAAGGGCAGTAAGGGAGGCCATCAAGTCCCCCACAAAATTGGATGAAAACAAATTCAATTCACAACAGGCTAGGCGCATCTTGGACCGATTAGTTGGTTATAAAATCTCACCCCTTTTGTGGGAGAAGGTAAGGCAGGGGCTTTCTGCCGGGCGTGTCCAGTCTGTAGCCCTAAGGCTTATATGTGAGAGGGAGCGTGCTATCCAAAAATTCTGCCCCAAGGAGTATTGGGAGATCATAGTAAGGCTTCTGGGGCAAGAACCGCCTGTCTTTGAGGCAAAACTTGCTAAAATCAATGGGAAAAAAATAGATATCCCTACAGGGGAAGAGGCCAAAAGGATAGTAGATGCACTAAAAAAGAGGCAATTTTTGGTCTCAAAGATAACACTTGATGAAAAAAGGCGTTATCCCCCTCCCCCCTTTACTACAAGCCTACTTCAGCAAGAGGCAGCAAAAAGACTAAAGTTTACTGCCCAAAGGACTATGCTTATTGCCCAACAGCTTTATGAGGGCATCCCTTTGGGGAAGGAGGGAAATATTGGTCTAATTACATATATGCGTACTGATTCAGTAAGGGTCTCAAGGCTTGCTATAGATGAGGCAAGAAGATTCATAAATGCCCACTTTGGAGAAGGTTATCTCCCTGAGGCCCCAAATATCTATAAAAACAAAAAACATGTCCAGGATGCCCATGAGGCCATCAGACCAACCTCTGTCTATAGAACGCCTGATTCTGTAGCCCCTTATCTTAACAGGTCTCAATATGCCCTCTATGAGCTTATATGGAAGAGGTTTGTCGCCAGTCAAATGGGCCCTGCCATATATGACCAAACCACCATTGATATTAGTGCGGGTGAATATCTATTTCAGGCAAAGGGGAGTGTACTAAAGTGGCCAGGATTTAAGCACCTTTACAAGGAAGAAAAGGAGAAGGAGACCTCACTTCCAAAGTTAAGGGAGGCAGAGATACTCAGTTTAAAGGAGGTTGTTCCTGAGCAACACTTCACAAAACCACCCCCTCGCTACACCGAGGCCACCTTGATTAAAGAACTGGAAGAAAAGGGGATAGGAAGGCCTAGTACCTATGCTGTGATCATCTCTACAATCTTAGAGAGGAAATATGTGGTTAGGGAAAAGGGGCAATTTAGACCTACAGAGCTTGGGCTCTTGGTCACTGACCTATTGGTGAAGAATTTTCCTGATATTATGGATGTATCTTTTACTGCCCACATGGAGGAAGAACTAGATGAGATAGAGGAGGGAAAGGTAAAGTGGGTAGAGACATTAAAGAAATTTTACAAGGTCTTTGAAAAAAACCTGAAAAAGGCGCAGGAGAATATGACAAGCATAAAATCTACTGGTCTTCCAACAGATATTGTCTGTGAGAAGTGCGGGCATCCTATGGTAATCAAATGGGGTAAAAATGGGGATTTCTTGGCCTGTTCAAATTATCCCAATTGCAATAATATCAAGGAATTCACCCGTGATGAAAAGGGGAATATCATTGTCTTGGGAGAGACAAAGGAGACCTGCCCAGAGTGTGGGAGCCCACTGGTACTGAGGAGGGGGCGTTATGGCCTATTTTTGGCCTGCTCTGGTTATCCCAATTGCCATTTTACAAAGAAGATAGAAGAGAAGACAGAAGATCAATTGGGCAATTGCCCCCTTTGTGGTCAACATTTAGTGATAAAGAGGAATAAAAAGGGGATAAGATTCATTGCCTGTTCCAATTACCCTAACTGCAAATATACCTCTTCCTTTAAAAAAAGATAATCAAGACAGGAAAAACCTTATTAAGATAAAGGCCCAAAGGATGGACAGGATACCACTTATAATAAATGGCATGGAATAGCCAAATTGTTGATTGATAATGCCTGCAATAGTAGCACCAAAAAATGTAGCCCCTGTCCTTATACTAAAGAGTAAGCCAGAATGGCCACCAAGCCGCCCTGAGGGAAAGAGTAGGGAGGTAAGTAGGGTCACCTCTAAGAGCATTAGACTATCACCACTGGTGTGGGCTAAACGGGTCAGAACAAAGGATCTATATGTAGAGGTTAGGCCAGTAATGCCTTGAAATATGCCAGAAACAAACAAGGAGATAGCCAACCAGAAAAATGCATTTTTTTTAAGACCCTTTATATACCCCAAGGGGGGAGAGATAATGGCCATCCAGATGCCAATGAAGGTAAAAAAGAGGCCAATATAAAAGGAGCCTACATTTAGTTTTATCTTCATATAAAGGGAAAGACTCGTCCTTTCCACGCCAAAATGGATGCCCAAGATTAAGGTGGTCACAATAAGCATTAAGACAGATGGGCTCTTTAGGTCCTTGTAGTAGTCTTTAAACAAAAAGACAGAAGAGGGGATATCTGGCAGGAGGGATACACTTACAATAAGGACAATGGCCACCAATATGGCTGAATAGAACAGGGTATTTAGTGGGAAATAATTTATTAGAATCCCACCACACAAAGGCCCAAGTGCGTATCCAAAGCAACTAGATGCCTGAAAATAGGCAATTTCCCTCTCTCCACTACCTATATATTTCAAAAATAGGCTAGGTAGGACAATGATCAGGCCCCCGGCACCAAATCCACCCAAGAACACGGTCATAAGGATAAGAAGAAATTTTTTGGATACAATCAATGCCAAGAAGTGGAACAAAAACAATGAAGAAGAGATTAAGAGCAATCTCCTTGAGGATAGGCGGTCAGAAAATAGTCCTATGGGGACCATAAGGGACAAGGAGGCAATGGAATAGGAACCAATAATCAAACCAATTTGATCATCCCTAATTCCATAAGATTTTAAAAAAATAGGCAAATAGGCAAAAATCATCCAATAGAGGAAAGAAAAAAGACATTTTGCCACAAGAAATGGAGATATTTTACGCAACATAAATTTTGAGCTTACCTTTTCTAATTGGCCATTTCAAGGAGGCCTTAACTTATTGACATTATTTAATCAAAGATAAATAATTGAGTAAGAATGAGGTATTTATTTGGCCCTGTTCCCTCCAGGAGGTTGGGTTTTTCACTAGGTATAGATGCCATCCCTTTCAAAACCTGTAGTTTTAACTGCATATATTGTGAACTTGGTAAAACCACACATTTGAGCATAAAACCAAAGGCCTATACAGATCCCTCACACATCTTAAAAGAATTAGAGGCATTTTTCAAAAGAGAACACCCACCTGTAGACTATATTACAATTGGTGGCTCGGGTGAACCTACACTAAATGCCAACATAGGTGAGATCATAAGCCAGGTTAAAGGGCTTAATATAGCACCAGTGGCAGTCCTTACCAATGGCTCTTTGCTATGGAGAGAGGATGTGGCAAGCCGCCTTTTACAGGCAGACATCATTTTACCCTCTCTTGATACTGTAAGGCAAGAAAGCTTCTTAAAGCTAAATCGTCCCCACCCTGCCCTCAAAATAGAAAGGATTATAATGGGGCTAAAGGAATTTAGAAGGAATTTTTCTGGAAAATTTTGGTTAGAGGTACTCTTTGTAAAGGGGGTAAATGATAAAATTTCTGAAATTTATGAACTAAAGCAGGTGCTGGATGAAATTGAACCAGATTGCATTCACCTAAATACGGTTGTGCGTCCACCTGCAGAGGATACGGCCCATCCCCTAAACAAAGAGGAACTAATGAAAATTAGAGAAATCCTGGGCAAAAAGGCAACTATAATAGCAGAGTTTAAGGGGAAGGCGGAGGCGAGACCTTCGGTAGGCATTGAGGAAAAGATCCTTGATATGCTAGGCAGAAGACCCTGCACGCTAGAAGACATTGTCCATATTTGTGGAATCCACATCCAAGAGGGGATAAAGATATTACAAAATTTAATACATGCAGGCAAGGTAAGGTATCAAGCCTATGAAGATAAGGGATTTTATACAAAAATCCAATAACCTTTATCTTGGTATCGATGTAGGTTCTACAAGTGTATGCACTATAATCTTAGACAAAAATGGGGATATCTTGCTTGAGGACTATCGCCGCATTAGTGGCCAGCCACTTGCCACTGTGGCCAATGTCTTAGAAAAAATAGAGGCCGATTTTTCCTTTGAAGACATCGTCTCCCTCTCCTTTACAGGTTCGGGTGGCAAGGCATTTTTGCCCATCTTAGGTGGTGATTTTATAAATGAGATCATTGCCCATGGAAGGGCAGTAGCACATTTTTACCCAAAAGTAAGGACAGTGATTGAAATAGGGGGAGAGGACTCAAAATTAATCTTCCTCTCACCAAGCCCTGATGGTTATCCCCGCATTGTAGACTTTGCCATGAATACCCTGTGTGCTGCAGGTACTGGGGCATTTTTGGACCAACAGGCGCACAGATTGGGCATAAGCATTGAAGAGTTTAGCCGTTTGGCATTAGAGGCCAGCTACCCGGCAAGGATTGCCGGACGCTGTGCAGTCTTTGCAAAGTCTGATATGATACACCTGCAGCAGGAGGCAACCCCACTGCCAGAGATTGTGGCTGGCCTTTGCTATGCCCTTGCTAGAAACCTAAAGAGTAACATAGGCCGTGGAAAACCATTCTTAAAACCTATTGCCTTTCAAGGTGGTGTGGCCGCAAACCTTGGGATGAGGCGTGCCTTCTGCGATATCCTCCACCTGTCTGAGGGGGAATTGATCATACCAGAACACTTCCTTACCATGGGCGCCATTGGTGCAGCACTTTGGGCATTGGAGAGAAAGAGGAAAAACTATGTATTCCCAGGGATTGACAAACTATATGAGGCCATTGAGAAAAGGAGAAGAGAGAGGAGGTCGTGGCCACCACTTGAACTTAAAAGGAGTTTGTTTAAGAAGGTATTCTCACCTATATCCATAAATAAAGGGGAAAAGGTCAAGGCATATCTGGGCATTGATATAGGCTCTATAAGCACAAACTTGGTGGTGCTGGATGAGGAAAAGAGGCTTTTGTGTAAGAAGTATCTAATGACTGCTGGAAAGCCCCTTGAGGCAGTGAAGCGGGGACTAAAGGAGATCGGAGAAGGGCTTGGGGATAGGTTAGAAATCGTGGGCGTTTGTACTACAGGCTCTGGCCGTTTCTTGGTAGGTGACTTTGTTGGTGCAGATATCATAAAAAATGAGATTACTGCCCAGGCAGAGGCAGCAGTAGAGATCTATCCAGAGGTAGATACTGTCTTTGAGATAGGGGGGCAAGACTCAAAATTTATCCGCTTAGAAAATGGCACAGTCGTAGACTTCCAAATGAATAGTGCATGTGCTGCTGGCACTGGCTCATTTCTAGAGGAACAGGCAGAGGGATTGGGGGTATCCATTGCAGGTGAATTTGGAGATCTGGCCCTCTGTGCAAAGTGCCCCGCCCCCTTGGGTGAGCGTTGCACTGTTTTTATGAAGTCAGACCTAGTTCACTACCAACAAAGGGGGACATCAAAGGAAGACCTAGTAGCTGGTCTCTGTTATGCCATTGCCCAAAATTACCTAAATAAGGTAGTGGGGAATAGGAAGATTGGAAAAAATATCCTATTTCAGGGGGGAGTTGCTGCCAATAAGGGCGTTGTAGCTGCCTTTGAGAGGCTTTTGGGAAGGCCCATTGTAGTACCAGAACATCACGAAGTAACAGGGGCAATAGGGGCGGCCCTCCTGGCCATGAAGGAGAGAAACTGGGAAAAAACAAGATTTAAGGGCTTTGAGCTGGCCCATGTAAGATATTCTATCAATACATTTGTTTGTAAGGCCTGCCCCAATCGCTGTGAGATAAAAAAGGTAAGCATTGAGGGGGATAAACCACTCTTCTATGGAGGTAGGTGTGAGAAATATGAGGTCTCACACCGTGATTATAAGATAAGAGAGGTCTTAAATCTAGTAAGAGAGAGAAATGATTTGGTAAGGAGATATTCCAAGATTGAGGAAGGTGGCACAATAGGGATACCTATGGTCTTCTTCTTCCATGACTTGTTGCCCTTCTTTAGCACATTACTTAAAGGGCTAGGATTTGGGGCAGTCACCTCTGACCCCACTACCAAGGAGACTGTAAAGGAGGGTATAGAGACAGTCATTGCTGAGACTTGCTATCCTGTAAAGGTAGCTCATGGTCAGGTAAGTAACCTGATTCAGAGGGGTATAAAGTATATATTTGTGCCATCTATCATAGACTTACCCCCAATCCATAAAGAATTCTCTCAAGGAATGCTTTGTCCATATGTAGAGGCACTGCCTCATATGTTAAAGGCAGCATTTCCATTTAAAAAACTTGGGGTAAAACTTATAGACCCTGTCTTGTACTTGGGTCGGAAGGGATGGTATAGGAAGGAGAGTATCAAAAACATAGCAAAGTCACTAAAAGTAAGCACTAAAGAGGTAGAAAGGGCATGGGAAGAGGCAGAGATTGTGCAGTCTGAATACCAAAGGGCATTGAGGGAACGGGGAAGGGCTGTCTTAGAAGGGCTTAAAGATGGTGATATAGCTATTGTCATTGTAGGGAGACCATATAATAGTTTTGATGATGGCGTAAACCTGCGTATCCCACAAAAGCTGGCAAAAAGGGGTGTAACGGTACTGCCCTTAGATGCACTTCCACTATCTGAGATAAAGGAAATTGATTATATAAAGGATTTTTATTGGCATTATGGACAAAATATACTTTCGGCAGCAAAGATTATAAGGGAAGACAAAAGACTCTATGCAGTCTATATAACAAATTTTGCCTGTGGGCCAGATTCTTTTGTCCTCCACTTCTTCAGAGAACAGATGCAGGGAAAGCCCTTTTTAGAGATAGAGATTGATGAACACAGTGCAGATGCAGGCATAGTAACCCGCTTAGAGGCCTTTTTAGACAGCATAAAGGGGAGAAAGAGGGCCCCATCAGAAGAGAGAAAGATCTCAATCTTGAGATATTCTCGTTATGAAAGAAGGGTCTATATCCCTTATATGTGTGACCATGCATTTGCACTTCAGGCAGTATTTGAGGGCTGTGGGGTCCCGGCAAAGGTACTCCCACCATCTGATGAAAGGAGCCTAGAATTGGGTAGGAGCTTAAGCTCTGGTAAGGAGTGCTACCCCTGTATCCTCACCACAGGGGACATGGTCAAGATGACACAGATGCCAGACTTTGATCCAAAGCACTCTGCATTTTTTATGCCCTCTGGCAGTGGCCCATGTAGGTTTGGGCAATATCATAAGTTCCAGCGCATTGTCTTAGACAAATTAGGATATCATGAGGTGCCCATCTATTCCCCCAATCAAGATGGAAGCCATTATGAAGAGCTAGGCATGGTAGCAAATGATTTTATTCGCTGGAGCTGGAAAGGGCTTGTCAGTGTGGATCTGCTAAGTCAGCTTTTGCGAACTACAAGGCCCTATGAAGAGAATCCTGGTGAGACAGAAAGGGTGTATAGAGATAGCCTAAATGAAATTTGCCATTGTCTAAGAGAAAAAAGGGAACCGGCCATGGTCTTGGAGGGCATAGTTAAGAAATTTAAAGAAATCCCAAAGACTGAAAAGAAAAGGCCACCTATTGGGATTGTTGGTGAGATATATATCCGTTTTAATCCATTTGCAAATGAAGACATTGTAAAGCAGATAGAGGATTTGGGCGGTGAGGTATGGATGCCACCCTTTGGGGAATGGATATTCTATACAAATCACACAGCCATTTTGCGTGTCTGGAGACAGAAATATGTGAAGAGGCTTTTGCGTTTACTTTTCATTAACTTTATCCAGCATAAAGAAGAACATAAGTTGAGGTCTGCATTAAGAAGTGGTTTAAAGGATGGAAAGGAGCCATTTATCTTTAGAATGCTCTCTTG